>JACCDJ011711932.1_pt1 | contig 15334 bp, 27 predicted proteins | sample 7444481 | NCBI WGS metagenome assembly JACCDJ01 (sample SAMN15323435, study PRJNA562643) | freshwater metagenome | isolation source: river surface water | place: USA:Blue River Watershed | collected 2017-08-15 | reverse complement strand
CCAAAACCTCTCCAGGGTTCCAGTCTGGTGAGTATGATTTTTACTTTAGAGGTGACGATATTGGTCTTGATACCATTGGTGATTTGGTTACTACAGCAGAACTAAACGGTATCGTAGAGCGAACAGGTGCATGGTACATACTACCTGATGGCACAAAGGTACAGGGTAAGGAAGCATTTGTTAATCGTGTAAGAGAGGATCTTGACTTGCAGGAATCAATCAAGGCTAAACTAAATGGCTAGTTATAACGTATATCACGGAAAGTTTGTTTGCCACGAGTGTAAGTCTGAGGTTACATCCCTAAGACTGTACGCTGAGACAAAAGAAGCAACATGGATGTGTAGAGATAAGCATCTTAGCAAAGTTAAGTTCGGAAAGCAGAAGTGGAAGGGCGATGACAGAAAAGAGTGAGTCCAAGAGGATTGGTGCTAAACAGCATAAGAACTCTGGTCGCAATACCCAAAAGGGAGATGCTTCCTGGAAAAACTTTGTTGTAGACTTTAAAGAGGTAGGTAAGTCTTTTACATTAAATAAAGATGTGTGGGCAAAGGCTACAACTGATGCCATGAAGAATGGCAAGGACCCAGCCATAGTGGTGGTAATAGGTGAGGGTAACGCAAAGGTCAGGCTTGCTATAATTGAGATGAGTATTCTAGAAGACATGGTGGAGGAATAATGGAACAACAACAGACAACGATAGACATGGTAAATGGTCTTGCAGAGATTGCGGACTACATGGAAGATGAAGAGTTAACTACAGCACTAACAATGATTGCTAAATTAATTATTAAACCAGATATCCCATTAAATGTTGCTCATGTGGAGATTGTAAGGCTTCAGGCAATAGCAGCAAAGATGGCGTTTAAGGCTACTTGGATGGCTAATGTAGACAAGTCAGACCGTGGGAAGAAGAACCTGTATTACACGGCAGCGGAATCACTTAATAATTTAGTGTCTGCACTCAAATATATAACACGCTAATCTGCTATACTTATACTAATAGAAACGAGTAAAACATGACAAAAAGTTTATTGCAACAAATTATGGTAAAGCAGGAGAAGCCACCAGTACACTCAATAGATGTTGCTGGTTTGACTGAAAAGATTCAGTCTGGTTATACAGTAAATCGTATTGACAAGCATACGCAAAAGAAAACATTTGCGCCATCTACAATTGCCTACGGGCATGGTGAGTGTCCACGATACTGGTACCTTGCGTTTGATGGTCAGACATTTGAGGACGATGCAACTCCTTATAGTGCAGCAAACATGACAGCAGGAACAAAGTCTCATGAAAGAATTCAAGAGGCAATGAGAAACGTTCCTGACTTTCTTGTGGATGAGGAATTTAAGATAACATACACAGATCCACCAATTTTTGGTTATGGAGATGTTATGGTAAATTGGCAGGGAGAAGAACTCCTTGGTGAAATCAAGACAATGATGAATGAAGGCTTTGAGTACCGTAAGGCACATATGAAGCCTAAGACTGGACATCTTGTTCAGTTGCTTATATATATGAAGATTCTTAAGAAAGCAAAGGCTGTTCTTATTTATGAAAATAAAAACAACCACGAGTTGCTTATACTTCCAGTAGAAGTAAATGATTATTATCGTCGGTGGGTAGACCAGACGTTTGAATGGATGAGATCAGTTCGTAAGGCCTGGGTCGATAGAACCCTACCTGAAAAGAACTATCGTTCAAATTCAAAAATCTGCAAATCATGTCCTATTAAAAAGGCTTGTGCAGATGCTGGCAAGGGAGACTTTAAACTAAAGTCCTTGGAGCCTATAGATGAAACATTGTCAATGGTGTGATAAACAATTTAAAACAGATATAACATATCAAATATATTGTTCACCAGAGTGTAGAGACATGTCAACAAAAGAAAAGATTGCTGCAAGGTATATAGTTTCTAGGAGACAAAAAAGAAAAGGCAAGGAAAGAAACTGCAAGTCATGCAAAGAGCCTTTGTCAATATATAATGACGAAAGTCTTTGCGTGAAGTGCAATGTTAATCCTTCTGATGTAGCAAAAGCACTAAAAGAAATTAAGGACAACCTAAAGTGAAATTAGCAGAGGCAATAGGAACTAAACTTCCAAAAACTATTTGTGCTATCGATGCAAGCACTAATAGTCTTGCCTTTGCTATTTTTAATACTCAGGGAAAAACTTTAGAGTCCGTAGGCAAGATTACATTCAAGGGCAACAATACCTACGAAAAGGTTATGGATGCAGGACAAAAGGTGAAACTATTTCTTGATATGTATGGCGGGTTTGAGGCAATAGTAATTGAACATACAGTGTTTATGAACAGCCCTAAGACCGCTGCTGATCTTGCTTTAGTTCAAGGTGCTATCCTTGGTGCAGCAGGGCAGTCTGGAACAAAGGTAATTGGAAAGGTTGCTCCAATCACATGGCAGAATTTTATTGGCAACAAGAAGATTTCTAAAGATGAAAAACTATATATTAAGTCACAAAATCCAGGGAAGTCAGAGTCATGGCTTAAGTCCTATGAAAGAGATCTTCGTAAGCAAAGAACAATAAACTTTATTAATATACAATACGATAGAACAATTAGTGATAATGATGTTGCAGACGCCTGTGGTATTGGTCACTGGGCAATAAAGAATTGGGGAAAAGCAATTGGAGTTGACAACTAGTATCATGGCTGCTAAACTATATACAAGTGAAACCTTTATGCGTAAGAGATATCTTATGGATAAAAAGACACCAGAAGAAATTGCAAAAGAGTGTGGATGCTCTTTAGAGACCGTCTATGTCTATCTTGCTAAATTTGGATTAAGGAAATCAAAGCGATGAAAAAGATTAAGTATGTTCTTTTTATATTATCATTGGTGGCAGCAGTTGGTATTTCTTATGCCACCGCAACACTAAAAGGAATGCCAGATACATTTGAAATGGAAGACGACGATGAGTGAAAATCTAAACATCACTGTTGATCAGGTAAACCATCCAACTCACTACACAACAGACCCATCTGGAGTAGAGTGCATTCAGATTACTCGTCATCGCAATTTTAATATTGGTAATGCTTTTAAGTATTTATGGAGAGCAGGACTCAAGGATGAGTCAAAGACTATTCAGGATCTTGAGAAGGCAATCTTCTACATTAAAGATGAGATAAATAGATTAGAGGGAAAGTATGTCAACTGAAGATGATTTAGTTAAACATCTTGACCAGGTAAACCAAGTAGTAGAAGAATACTTGAAGGGCAATGATCCAACAGTAATTTCTAAGCAACTTGCAATACCAAGACAAAAGGTTGTAACACTTATTAATGAGTGGAAGGTTATGGCATCTGCGAATGATGCTATCCGTGCTCGTGCAAAAGAAGCCCTGTCGTCAGCAGATGCACACTTCGATATCTTAAAGCAAAACGCATGGGATGTTGTTAATGAAGCGACTATGACAAATAATCTTGGTGCCAAGACAACAGCGCTAAAACTACTTATGGATATCGACACAAAGCGCATTGATATGCTACAGAAGGCTGGGTTGCTTGAGAATAAAGAACTTGCTGAAGAGATGATGGAAATTGAAAAGCGCCAAGAAATTCTTGTGCTAATTTTAAAAGACATTGCCTCAGAGTACCCACAGATTCGTGATGAAATTATGCGTAGGCTTTCTGCATTTGCAAAAGACAATGAGGTGATTACAGTTGTCCACGATGTTCAATGAGTTCCTTGAAGCCCTACAGGATGATCACTTTAACGAGATTCCAGTAGATGCAAGAACATTTGTTGAAGGCGATGCTTATCTTGGACAGCCACCACTATCAGATATCCAGTATGACATTGTTGAGGCAATGAGTCAGATCTATCGCAAAGAAGATTTGATTAACATGATGGGTGAAGAAAAAGGTACTCAGTATTATAATAAATACACAAAGAACGAAATCATCCTGCAACTTGGCAAGGGATCTGGAAAAGACTTTACATCAACGGTAGCATGCTCATACATCGTATACAAACTTCTATGTCTAAAAGACCCAGCAAAATATTTTGGCAAGCCTTCTGGAGATGCTATAGACCTAATTAACGTTGCGATTAACGCTCAACAGGCTAAGAACGTTTTCTTTAAAGGATTTAAATCAAAGATTGAAAGATCCCCATGGTTTGCAGGAAAGTATTACGCTAAGGCTGACTCGATTGAGTTTGATAAATCAATCACTGTTTATTCTGGTCACTCAGAGCGTGAATCACATGAGGGTTTGAACCTTCTTCTTGCAGTTCTTGATGAGATTTCGGGTTTCGCATCTGAAGTTGGAACAGGAAATGAACAAGGAAAGACTGCTGATAATATCTATAAGGCTTTCCGTGGATCAGTAGACTCTCGTTTCCCTGACCTTGGTAAGGTTGTTTTGCTTTCATTCCCACGTTATCCAGGCGACTTTATTTCAGAAAGATACGACGATGTAATTGCTGAGAAAGAAGTTATAGAAAGAACGCATAAGTTTACAATTAATCCATTGCTTCCAGAGGATAGCCCAGACAACACATTTGAAATTTCATGGGATGAAGATCAGATCACATCATATAAATATCCAGGAGTGTTTGCACTAAAGAGACCTACATGGGAAGTAAATCCAACACGTAAGATCGATGACTTTATGATTGCATTCATGACGGACCTTGGTGACGCAATGATGCGCTTTGCATGTGTTCCAACATTTGCTTCTGATGCATTCTTTAAGCAGGCAGACAAGGTAAGATCATGCATGACATTAAGAAATCCAGTAGATACATTTAAAAGGTTTGACGAATCATTTAAGCCAGACCCAAACAAGAAGTATTATGTACACGCCGACCTTGCACAAAAGCACGATAAGTGTGCAGTTGCAATTGCCCACGTAGAAAAGTGGGTAAATATTCAAGTCATTAACAATTATGAACAGGTTGCGCCAATTGTAGTGGTAGATGCTGTAGCGTGGTGGGAACCAAAGGTAGAGGGCCCAGTTAACCTATCAGAGGTAAAGCAGTGGATTCAAAATCTTAGAAGACTTGGTTTTGATATTGGCATGGTCTCATTTGACCGTTGGCAATCATTTGATATTCAGAATGAATTAAAGCAGGTTGGAATGAGAACTGATACTGTTTCTGTTGCTAAGAAGCACTACGAAGACATGGCAATGCTTGTGTATGAGGAAAGACTTGTTATGCCAGCAATCGAACTTTTGTTTGAAGAACTTACACAGTTAAAGATTATGAAAAATGACAGAGTTGACCACCCACGCAAAAAGTCAAAGGACTTGGCTGATGCTGTGTGTGGGGCTATTTTTGGTGCTATATCTCATACCCCCAAAAATACAGACACTGAAGTAGAGGTTCACACATTTAGGGACAGATCTAAGCGTGTTGACGAACTACCTGAGAACGTGATACAATATAAACCTATGCCAGATGACGTAAAAGACTATTTGGATAGATTAAATCTACTATAAACAAGGAGAAATAACGAATGAATTCATTCAAGAAAATCGCACTAGCCATGGTTGCAGCCATGACTTTGGGCACACTCGTAGCAACACCTGCAAGTGCTGCTGTAATGACAGTCGCTGTAACACTTGACGGAACGGCAAACACAACCGCTTCTGCAATCGCTACACCTGCATCATTGCCAGTACCTGCAGACAACTCAGTTGACGCTGCTGACGCACTTAAGTTCGTAGCAACAGTTGACACAGGAACATCAGTTTCTGTAACAGCAACAAACGCAACAATCGTGTCTGCACTACACACATCTGCTGCACCAGTAGGAGCATCATCAGGATCATCATCTTTGACAATTGCAACTGGTACAGGAACAACAGCAACATTTTATGTCTACACAAAGACAACAGCAATTGGCACAGTTGTAATCAACAACGGTGGAACAACACTTACATACTACGTACAGGGAACTGCTGGCAAGATTAATACTCTAACAGTATCTGCTCCTGTATCAGGTGCTGCTGGAACAAAGCAGGATATTACAGTAACTGCAACAGATACATTTGGAAACAAGGTATCAGGTAAGTCAATTACTGCAACAGTATTTGCTGCAACAGCAACACTAGAATCAGCAACAGCAACAACTGGTGCTACACTTTCAGACTTTGGAGTTGCAAAGTTTAGCGCAACCCTTCCAGCAACTGGATCACGAGCACTAATTACATTTGCTCCAACAACATCAACAGATGCTACATCTGCAGACGTAGTTGGTCTAACTGCTCGTACACTTGCACCATTTGCAGAGATTGCAGTTCGTGATCTAATCTCAGAACTTGCTGCAGAGAAGGCTGCAAAGGATGCAGCACTTGCTGCCAAGGCTGTTGCAGATGCTGCAGTTCTAAAGGCTGCTGCTGACGCTGCTGCTGCTAAGGTCGCTTCAGATGCTGCTCTTGCAGCAGAAAAGGCTGCTTCAGCAAAGGCACTAGCAGATGCAAAGGTTGTTTCAGATGCAGCACTTGCTGCTAAGGATGCACAGATTGCTAAGTTGACTGCAGACAATGCAGCAGCAATCAAGTCACTTAAGGATGCTTTCAACAAGTTGGCTCGCCAATGGAATGCAAAGAATCCAAAGGCACGAGTTACTCTCGTTAAGTAATTAAGCCAACACTAAAGGGGTTGCCAATTATGGTAGCCCCTTTTTTGTGCAATAAAATGGTATAATCATCCTATCAGACATCCAGTCTGCGAGGGGGAAGGCTAATAAAACGATTACTAAGAATAGCAACAGCCACACTCTTGGCCTTTGGATGGCTTCTAATAGCCCCCACAGACGCTCATTCCGATGACCCTATAACAATAGGTGAACAAAGGATAGAAGCCCTGAATCAGAAGGTTTCAGACCTTACTGATAGTGCTGAGTTGGTTTCACTTATTGATGTCGCTCAAGACAAGTATGATGCTGCCGTAATAGCCAGGGACAACAAAATATCGGCAGAAGAAGACTATGATCAAGCAGTAGATACAGAACAAGAAAGCCTATCTACTCTTAATACAAAAATATCAGAATTATCCTCAGCCCAATCTTCAGTAGATGGACAAACAGTCACAGTAGAGTTAGCCTTGACAAATAAGAATAATGCACAAGATGCTCTCAGCATAGCCAACATTAATCTTCAAACAGCCCAATCTAACATGCAATCTGCTGGTGGATCAGGACTTCAATATACTGTCTATAATCTTGCAAGGGTTTGGCCAAGCATAGCAGTTCCAGATTCTGTAATTTGTTCTGGTACTTGGAACTCAAGTTCTATGCAACTTCCAGTTTGTGGAAATAGATATGAAAATATAGTAGTTAAGTTTACTGGAAGAATCACTGTGCCAGATCATTGGACCTCTACATACTTTGCAGGATATACAGATGATGGGTTTAAGATGTATATTGATGGTCAACTGGCTATCAGCAACTGGGTAGAGCAAGGTGTTAGGTGGAGTGAATATTCCCCAGTTTATGATGTTACTACAGACAAGACATTTGATGTTGAGATTTGGTGGTATAACGGTGGTGGGCCAGGGTCATACCATCTTGGTTGGGCTATCCCTGGAGGATGGACGGGAGCAGGTTGTGATTATACTGGAGGGTGGGGAGTAGGATTTAGTTGTAATCTTGGAACATTTTCTTCTGGATCTGGTCCAACACAAACACAACTGAATGCTTATAACGAAGCACTTGCAACTAAAAATGCAGCACAAGATGTTTATAATGATAAGTTATCTATTTATAATCAAGAAGTGTCAAATCTAAATAACTTACAGAATGACTTAGAGTTAGCACAAGAAGAAAAAGATAATGCACAAGCCACATATGAGATTGCACAGTTAAACACAGCACTAACATTAACAGCAAAAGATTTAGCCATTGAAGACTATAACAATGCTATTGATAATATGAATAATGCTATCACTGCTGCAGAAGAAGAGTATATTGCTCAATGGGATTTTGAAGAGAAGCAGAGAATTGCTGCTGCTATTGCTACTGCCCTTGCAAATCAGCCACAGCCTACTCCAGAGCCTACCCCAGATGCTCCACCTACACCTGAGCCTTCTCCAGAGCCTACCCCAGAAGAACCTCCTACACCTGTAGCAAGTCCAGATCCTACACCAGAAGCACCACCAACAGAAGAGCCTAAGCCAGAGCCAACAGTAGGTCCAGAACCCACTCCAGAGCCTGAACCAACACCTGCTCCTGAGCCAGAGCCTACCCCTGAACCTTCTCCAGAACCTTTGCCAGAACCAACCCCTAAACCAGAACCAACAACGAATCCTGAAATAAAGGATGAGGAGTTAGCAGCCCTTATTCCTGAAAAGGGTACAGGAACATCAGAGGATTTGTCTGGAGTTATTGCCAACCTCACAAGCAAAGATAATAAATTAGTTACCCTTTCACCTGAGCAGGTAGCAGCAGTTAGCCAGACGCTCAAGTCTTTGACACAAGAAGCAAAGGCAGAGATTGCTGGAGATCTTGGTATTGCACCTGGAGAAGTAGCAAAGATTGCTGAGCAGATGAAAGATAATCCAGCACTTGCATCAGCCTTTGTTGAGTTCTCAGAAAGAGCAGGGGATGCAGGAGAAACCCCAATGCCATTTACATTAGCAGATGCAGTAACAGAAGTACAAACAGAAGCATTCTTAGCAGACCCACTTGGAGCAGTATTTGAAGTGGATGTTACAGAACTCCTATCCAATTTCTCTGAGTTGGGTATGGATATGACAGATGATCAGAGAGAAAAGGCCCAAGAAGTCATTATCCCAGTAATCATTGTTTCACAGGTTGCAAATGTAATGATTGGGATGAGGAGGTAATATGAAAATAATCAAAAAGATTGTGAAGGGATTCTTCACATGGCTAAAAGATGCAGGGGTGGAAGTAATCGCACAAGCCTTTACTCTACTTGGCTTCTTCATCGCATGGTTAACTTTGACGGGATCAGCAAGAGACATTGTTGGTATTGCAGTACTTGCAACAACAGTCCTATGGCTAATCACAATCCCACTAAGAAAGGAGGACTAAAATGGCAACTAAGAAAGTAGCAGTGGCTCCCAAGAAGGAGCATCCACAGAAGGCTCTTACTAATGTCTTGATGCGTATCGTAGCAGTGTTTGCTGCTTCTGGTCTATCAGTACTTGGTGCTGGAGCAGTAGTAGGAATTGATACAGTTCAGGCAGTTATGCTTGCAGGTCTATTAGGCGTAGCAACAGTCATTGAAAGACTGGCAAGGGCTTTTTTGGACGATGGAAAACTTACAATCGCAGAAATAAATGAAGCATTTAAGACTGTAGATAAAAAGGCTAATTAGTCATTGTAGGTTATAGTTGACAGCCCTCTCTGGGTAATGGTATACTTAAGTGTTACCTATCTAGAGAGGGTTTTGTCATGACTTGTATTGTTGCTCTGCGCCATGAAGATAAAGTTTACATGGCAGGAGACCGTGGAGCATCAGACGATGGCGTTATTCTCTCCCTTGACTCACCAAAGGTTTGGAAGACTGGACCTTATCTAATTGGATATGCTGGCTCAATGGACGGTGATAGAATCAGACATAACTTTAAGCCAACAGCCCCCAACATTAAAGACACAGACAAGTTTATGCATACAAAGTTTATCAAAGAACTTCGTGAATTTTATAATGAGTTCTGGATTGATACATCAAAGGACGGAGAACTAAGTCTGATTATTGGCATTCGTGGAGAAATCTATGAACATAGTTCTGGAGACATGTCTTTATCTAAGTACTCAGTTCCTTACATCTCTATTGGCTCTGGTTCAGAATATGCATACGGGGTTCTGTATGCAACAGATAAGCAAAAAAATGCAAGGAATAGAGTACAGCAAGCAGTATCAGCAGCAATTAAATTTAACCCAGCATGCATGGGGCCAGTAGATGTGGTTAGCCTATGATTCAGAATCTTTCTCAAGAATTTAAAAATGCGAAACAGACTGGAAACTTTATCGTTAAAAAGTCTTACATTTCTGAACTTCCAAACTGGGATTCAGTTCTTAATTTTGTGTACGATCAAACATGCGTTGATGAAAAAGAAAAAGAAAATAGAAATTTTTATGAAAAAATTTTCCCAGATGGTCGTGTAATAAATACTGTACATGGCAATATAGTTATCCAAGATCCTTTATGGATAAAGTCAGTTACTGGAAAAGTATGGGAGCAAATATCAGAGTTAAAGACTTTCCTGTATAAACTAAATAAAGACTTTGGGATTTCTTCAGACTTTGAAAATTGTTCTTACTACGATGGAACAGTGCTTAGATTATGCAATTGTGATGCCGTATGGCATTCGGATGGACTTGTCGTTTCATTAGCAGTAAAGCATATTAGTGACCACAAAGATGTTTTTGATGCTGGATATATTCAACTAATTGGTAAATCATTTTGGAAGATTAATGGTGACAAAGATAATATCATTACGTTAGATCCAGGAGACCTATTGCTTCTTCCAAATGAATTAACGCATGAGGTTTGGGGAGAAGGTCCAAGAGCAGGTGTTTTGTTAGGGAAAAATAATACTCACTCAAGAACTTGACACAATAATACGTTAGGGGTATACTTATAATATGAACGAAGAATTTGAAGAGATCCTAAAGGACATTCAGAACATAGAGTCAGACTTTGATGAGTTTGAGATCTGGCTTGAAAACGGTATTGAAAGAGGATGGGTAACAGAGCCATTCTGTAATACTCATGAGGGAGATCCCTATATGACAGATGAAGAAGCAGCAGAGTGGGAAGAGGGCGGAGACCCTTGCCAAGTAGTTTTAAAAATCAAACAATAACAAACAAACAAAACAAGGAGAACAAAATGAAAAAGGTACTACTATCACTACTAACAATTGCACTTGCATTTACAGCAATGCAGCCATCACAGGCACAAGACGAAAAGGTTTTAGCAATCATTGACTCAGCGATTAATGCAAAAAACTTTCCATCAATTATTCACGAAGTTTGTTTTACAACAGTAAAGTCACCAGATCCAAAGCAGAATATGTCTTGCCCTAATGGAGATTATTTCATGGAAGGACCAGGAGCAGCCTCTGCGCCATGGCCAACAAATTTAAGTTCTGGAACATTCCACGGAGATGCAATGGTAAAGTCTGCACTCACAGTTAATCCAAATCTAAAGATTGTCTTTATTAGATTTAACGATGTGACAAGTCTTGGAAACTCACGAGGAGACATTAAAGCATTGGCCTCAGCAATTAATTGGGTATCTCAAAATGCAGCAAAGTATAGTATTGATGCTGTTTCAGTTAGCCAGTCTTCTGTGTCAGCAGCAAACTTATCACGATGCACAACTGACGCATTAACTATTAATGCTGTTGCATCCCTAAGTGCAAATAATATTCCAGTATTTGCTGCAACAGGAAATGATAAGCGTAGAGATGTTGTTGGTTTCCCAGCATGTGTTGGTGGCGTGATTGGTGTAGGAGCATTAGGAAATGCTACCCAACTTGAAGCAGCAACAAATACAGGTCCAGGACTTGATATGGTAGCACCAGGACAGGTAACTATTACAAAGTATAATGGTTCAGAACTAAAGACTGCTGGCACTTCTGTGGCAACTGCAGTAACAGCAGCATCATATGTAAATCGTAATACATTTAAGACTTTTGGAGAGTATCTCTTGTCTCTTCCAAAGATTTTAATTGGAACGGCGTCATATATTCGTAATTAACAAAAGGTCCTAGGCATGACTTTAAACTGCCCCAATGCCCTATAACTCAGATGGTAGAGTGCCGAACTGTTAATTCGGATGTCCCAGGATCGAGACCTGGTGGGGCAGCGTGATATAATTATATTGTCATACCTACAAGGAGGAATAACATGGCAGCAAAAGGTAGTGTAGAAGCAATCATTGAGGTTGCAAAGAAAGAAGTGGGCACAATTGAAGGCCCAAAGGATAATGAAACAAAGTATGGTGCATGGATTAAGGTAAACTTTCAGCCATGGTGCCAGTCATTTGTTTCTTGGTCAGCATTTACTGCGGGGGTAAAATCATTCCCAAAGACTGCATCAACAGTTGCAGCAGCAGACTGGTTTAAGAAGGCTGAGCGTTGGTCAGATGCTCGTAATGATGATCCACAGCCAGGAGACTGGATCTATTTTGATTTCCCAGAAGATGGTGTAAATCGTATTTCGCATGTTGGTCTTTGCATTAAGAACAATGGTGATGGAACTATTCAAGTTATTGAGGGAAACACTTCAGGAACTGCTAAGGGAGATCAGCGCAATGGCGGAATGTGCGTTGAGAAGACTCGTGGTTATGTAAAGAATAACAAGAAGAAGTTGGTTAACGCTGTAGTTGGTTGGGGTCGCCCAGTATACACTGGTGAAGAGAATGCACCACTACTAAACAAGTTGGCAGCAACACCTGCTAAGGCCACATCTGCAGATGCAGCAAAGAAGGCTGCAAAGCCTGCTGCAAAGAAGTCATCTGGCGGTGGCGGAAAGTCACATCAGGTAGCGTAAATGGAATCAAGAAGAAAGTCATTGCTAAAGACTGCAAGTTGGCCAGTCGTACACTTTACATTTGTTGCTGGAATTATATATTTTGGTAGCAAGATTCTCTACAATAATGGAGTTTTAACTGAACAGCCTGAGTGGGAATACATTGGTTTATATGGTTTGACATATCTGTCATTAGAAATGACTTTCTTCTTTCTCCATGAAAGATTTTGGGCAAAGTTTGGGAAGAAGGTAAGGTAATGAGAATTAAGATTATTAAGTTTGTAGTAAAGGCTTTAGGCTATGAGTGGTCTGGAGATGAACTCAAACTGCCAGTTTGGTACGTAAAAGAAAAGAAGAAAAAATAGTGGCTTTATACGAATATCATTGCAGCAAGTGCGTCGACAACTTTATTAAAGAAAGGTCGATTGCCTCTGAAGATCCAGGGTATAAGTGTGAGACTTGCAATACCGACCTAACTCGTGTATACTCTAATGTAGGAGCAGTATTCAATGGTAGTGGATTTTATTCCACTGATAACAGAAAGCGGTAGTATAATGTTTACAATGATTAAAGATGAAGTAAAGCAAGAATGGCAACTATCCCCAGCGGATCGCTGTGACAGATGCAGTGCTGAGGCTTTAGTTAAAGTCTCTGGTATTAGTGGAGACTTGTTATTTTGTGGTCATCACTACAACGGAATTATGAACAACACAGAAGGATATAAGAAAATGATGTCCTTTGCTTTGACAGTACTTGATGAGCGAGAGAAACTAGTTAGTTAAACTAGTATGCTCATAAAAGGAAAGCAATACTCACAAGTTTTATTTGTTCATATACCAAAGACTGCTGGATCATCCATATCAAAGGTTCTGAACGATAACAACTTAGATAACTGGAATAGGGCATGGCCAAGACACCATGACCCATATTCCTATCTAAAGGATGTAAATAAAATTGATGAGAATGTTTTTTCTTTTTCTGTTGTAAGAAATCCATACACAAGAACATATAGTTGTTATAAGCAGTTCAATAAAGTTAATAAAACAGATATATCATTTACAAAATATTTAGAAAATATTAAACAAAATAATATATCTCCTATAAGTCCATTGCTACATATACCGCAGTCATTCTATGTTATAGATAGTGATGGTATACAAGTTGACAGACTTTATAAATTTGAAAACCTAAAGGAACTTGAAAATGAACTTGGATGGACCCTTGGCTTCTATAACGTAGGAAACTATGTGGTAGAATCATATGTAGAAGATTATACAGAAGATGCAGTGGGCATGACTCAGGAACTATACAGTTCTGACTTTATAAACTTTGGATATTCTAAAGATTTTAATGAAACCCTGGAGAAAAAATGAGAAAAATATTGGAAGACTTCAACTTTAAACAGCATGGTAAATACGATGTTGAGTCAATCAAAAACTATATAGATAGTTTTTCTGAAGAGTGGTTTCTTAATACATCAAGACAAGATAACCACTATGTTCATAAGGATACAAACTCATACTTTGTTTATACTGCAGATCTTAGATGGAAAGAGGGAGATGATTTTTCTACTCAAAAAACATCTAATGATAGCGCCTTGCTTGAACTCCTTGAGCCAATAATCTCAGACCTTGAAAAGATACACGATGGTGTTAGAGGCATGGTACTTTTGATTAAGTTGAAGGCAGGTCAAGACATAGCGCCACATCACGACTCAGGAGACTACCTGATGCTGTCAAGAAGAAACCATATACCAGTAGTTACATCTGACGATGTATTTTTTGGCGTGGGTGATGAAAAGATTAAGATGAGGACTGGAGAATGTTGGGAAATAAACAACTCAAGAACTCATTTTGTAAACAATGGTAGTAAAATAGATAGGGTACATCTATTGATTGATATTGTGCCAAACACAGAGATAGGTAAAAAATGATTATTCAGATTATAGGTCTTCCAGGATCAGGTAAAACAGAATTAGCGAAGGCATTGAAGGAACGAATCAATGCTATTCACCTTAATGCAGATGAGGTTCGTGCAACAGTAAATTCAGATCTTGGATTTACCGCTGAAGATCGCATAGAGCAAGCACGACGTATGGGAGAGATGGCAAGACTTGTTGCAAAGCAAGGGGTCGCTCCAGTAATTGTAGACTTCGTATGCCCTACAGATTTAACTCGTGCAGCATTTGGTAAGCCAGATATTTTGATTTGGATGAACACAATTCAAGAAGGTAGGTTCGAGGATACCAACAAGATGTTTGAGGGGCCAACTCACAATGATCATGTATTTCGTAACCATGATATGATGCCTGAAGAAAAGGCATCGTATATTATTAGTAAGTTTGGTCTACATGATTGGTCTGCACCTACAACACTAATGCTGGGTAGGTACCAGCCATGGCATGAGGGCCACCACGCCCTTTATAAGGAAGCAGGGAAGAGAACTGACCAAGTACTTCTTGGAGTCCGTAATACCTACAATACAAGCGAAAAGGATCCACTTAAGTTTGATCAGGTAAAGGAGTATATTGCCAAAGATGAGTTTATGGATGGTGCATTAGTACTAAGATTACCAAACATCACCAATATTGTATATGGTCGTGACGTAGGCTATAAAATTGAACAAGTAGATTTGGGGGCAGAGATTCATGCTATTAGCGCTACTGAAAAACGCAAGCAGTTGGGTATATAGTATCTTCTTTGACAACAAGATCGCAGAGGCAGAAGAAAGACTTTATTCTGATTGGTTTAAGGAAGAAGTAGATGATGAACGTCTCTAAGAAAAGATCATTTGCAAAGTCTTTGACTTGGAGAGTAGTTGCACTTATAACAACATTTGTGACTTTGTATGCTTTAAGTAAAGAT
>JACCDJ010267765.1_pt1 | contig 15344 bp, 18 predicted proteins | sample 7444481 | NCBI WGS metagenome assembly JACCDJ01 (sample SAMN15323435, study PRJNA562643) | freshwater metagenome | isolation source: river surface water | place: USA:Blue River Watershed | collected 2017-08-15 | reverse complement strand
GCCGAGTTCCACGCCGCAGTGCGTGACGTTCCCGGGGTGCAGATGCTCACACCTGTCGGGGCGCACGCCACGATCGTCTCCCTGCGCGTGGAGGGCTGGAAGCCCGAACAGCTCGTGGAGGAGCTCACGCGCCGCGCCTTTGCCATCACCCGCCGCGTGCCGAGCCTCCCACCTCTTGACGGCCGACCTGGCTCTGCCGCCGCACTCCGCACCTCGTGGGGCTTCTGGAACACCGAGGCCGAGGTCGCCCGCATCGCCGAGCTGATCACCCTCTTCGCTGCACACACGCCAGAGACGCTGCCGAAGCGCCCAACGATTGAGATCCTCCATGGCTAAGCAGCGTCGCCCACGTGGCTTCATTGGTCGCCGCATCTACCAACTACTTCATGCACCAAAGCCGGTCTTTCGCGCCGTCTTCGCCAACGTTTCCGTCGCGACGCTACTCACCCTTATCTATCTCGTCTACGACCTACAGGTAGATCGCGCGCTCCGCAGTGGCGGTGACCTCAGCGGTGTGTTTGGCGGAAGAGATCTGCGCACCGAGGCGGCGGCGCTGCTCGTATTGGGTACGGTGATCTTTGGCAGCCTCATCACCTATCTGATCGTGCCGCAACCACGCGCAGACGGCAAAGGCACAGAGCGTTCAGGGTGGTCAGCAGTGCTCGGTCTCTTCGCGAGCTTCCCGGTTGCGTACATCGCCCTGGTGATTGAGAGTCAGTTCCTGAAACCGCTCTTCTCGTAGCGGTGGCGGGGAGCTACGCCTGACGCGTGCCAATCAGTCGGTAGCCAATACCGCGAACGCTCACCAAGATCTGTGGTCGACGCTGATTGTTCTCGAACTTCTTCCGCAGGCGGTTGACGGCAACGCGTAGCGCCTCATCACCGCCGGCCCAATTCTCGCCCCACACGTAGTCGCGGATCTCTTGGTGCGAGACGGCATCGCCGAGTCGCTCAATGAGGAGCGAGAGGAGTCGGAGTTCGGTGCCGGTCAGAGTGATCGTTCGGTCCGCGAGGCGCAGGGCGCCGCTCGCGCGGTCAATCGCGATGGGCGTCGGCTCTACAGGCGATGCATCAGTCATGGGAGAGCGATAGTAGCGGGTCTGTAACAGTTCGTCTACGCCACTCCGCCCAGTGCGATGGCCAGGGTTGCAACACCTGCAAGGGCAATCCCTAACCCTTGTCGTGCGCTTACCCGTTCGCCCAACAGGAACGCCGCAAAGATCACCGTAGTGATTGGCGCGATCGACGTAAAGACTGCCGCTACCGCCACGCCGCTCTCTCCAGAGGAGAGGAAGAAGAAGAGATTCCCCATCGTGTCACCGGTGCCGGCCGCAGCAAGCAGCACGAGGAGCCGTAGTCTCGGCAGTAGACCTGTTGGGATTGCACCTGCGCGAATTGGCTCGTCTCCGGGCGGCCGTCGGCCAACGAGTCGAGCGGTGATGAAGACGAGGCTGAGTGCCGAGACACTGGCGATACGAAGGATGGTGAGGAGCCACGCAATCGTCGGTAGGCCAATCGCTGCCGTCTCTTCAAGTTGTGCTTGAACGCCGGCGAAGATCAGGCTGAAACCCGCAAAGCAGATGCCCGCCGTCACTCCGTAAATAGCGCCACCGCCTGAGGCTGCACCGCTTGACGCATCAGCGTGCGCACCAGCCTCGCCAGCAACTGCATGTTCAACAGAGCTCGTTGAGACGATGATGATCGAAACGATCGCCAGCATGAATCCGATAAGTCGGAGCAATGACGGAACTTCACCCTGCGCAATGCTCACGCCAACGGGGATCAGTGCCGCGAGTGTGCCCGCGATACTGGCGACAATCGAGATGCGCCCGTGGGCAAACCCGTGATAAAGCGAGAGCACACCGGTGCCACCAACAACGCCGGCGAGCGCGGTGGTGAGTAGCGCAGAACCGCTTGGCGGAACACCACCAGCGAGCAGGGCGACGGGAATCAGTAGCGCCAGCGCCGCCGCCTGGCTCGTGGCGACGACGAGGAAAGTCGGCAGGCGTCGACTAGCGAGTCCGCCCAAGAAGTCGCCACCACCCCACGAGAAGGCGGCGAACACACCGAACAGCGCGCCGATCACGGGGCCACCCAGCGCATGCGCTGATGTGGGCCAACCTGAGGGAACTCAAAGCGCTCCCCCTCGGCAACAAAGCCGAGGCGTTCATAGAGGGTGATGGCCGCCACTCGTGCGTTGCACCAGAGGTCGCGCGGGGCGCTCGAGTCGGACCACCAGGCGGTGATGGCGGCGCGCATCAGCGCCTCACCGATCCCCTGGTTACGCCAGTGTGGGGCGGTCGCCGCGCCCCGGAGTTGGGTGCTTGGGCCATCGACGGTATAGAGCGAGACACATGCGGCCAGCTCCCCATCGCTCCATGCGCCCCAGTGCGCACCCGCACCAGCCTCATCGCCTGGGTAGTAGGCGCTCTCCAACGGCCGACCTGCCCGCAGCACTTCGTGGCGCAGGTTCAGGATCTCCTCGAACGTTGCAGGTCGAATCTCCAGCATGCGCACAGGCTACCTGCTCCCCCCGTGCATGTACTACCGTTCTCCCCATGCCCGACCTACCGTCTCGTGAACAGCGCCCAGCCTATCCGCCACTGCCGACCACTGATCCCCTGACGGGCGAGCCGTTCAGCATGGATCTGAAGGCGGTGAAGGATGCCGTTCAGCGCACCGCGGGGAGGCTGCACATCACGCCGATCCTCTCCTCGGTCGGCGCTGCTGATGCGCTCCGTCGGAGCGGCGGGCCAGCCCTTGGCGATGGCCGCGTGCGATTTAAGTCCGAGCACCTGCAGCGCAGCGGCTCGTACAAGGTTCGCGGCATGCTGAATCGCGTCGCGCGACTCGTGGAGTTCTTCGGTATCGAGGATGTGAAGCGCCGCGGCATCATCACCTTTAGCGCAGGGAACGCCGCCGCCGCATACGCATGGGCGGGCCGCGCCTACGGAATCCCCGTTGAAGTGGTCATGCCGGCGAAGGCCGTGCCAGCCAAGATCGCCGCCTGCAAGGCCTATGGGGCAACCGTGCACCTCGTTGAAGGGCACATGGGCACCGCAGGAGAGCTGAAGAACAAACTGGTTGCAGAGCGTGGCCTCATCGACGCCCACCCGTTTGATGATCCATTCGTGATTGCCGGTCACGGCAGCATGGGCATTGAGATCCTTGAACAGATTCCCGAAGCCGATGTTGTGATTGGTGGACTTGGCGGCGGCGGCATGCTGTGCGGCGCATCCGTTGCACTCCGCGCACTGAAGCCCGAGATTCGCCTCTACGGCGTTGAGCCCGACGGCTCCTCTGCGGTGAAGCAGGCGGTCGACGCTGGCGGTGTCGTGCCCGTCACCCCGGTCACCGTGGCCGACGGCCTCGGTGCGCCGTATGCAGGCTCCTGGACACTCCCACTCGCATCCTCACTCCTTGATGGCCTCGTCACCCTCCCCGACGAAGAGATCCTCGGTGGCTTGCGATTCGCCATGGAGCGCCTCAAGCAGGTGGTGGAGCCCGCCGGCGCCGCCGCTCTCGCCGCCCTCCTCTTTGGGCACATTCCCGTGATCCCTGGCGATCGCGTCGTCGTGATTCTGAGTGGTGGCAACGTTGATCTCACCCGCATCCCAGAATTCCTCGAGCGCGCAGCACCGGTCCCTGGCTCATAGCCTCTTCGCGTTGCGGCGCAACCGTGCCAAACAGTCGGCACGGTGATCAGGCAAGATTGCTGGAATGAACGATTTTCTCGTAGCACTCGCCGTACTCTTCACCGGCGTTGCCGCCGTTGCAGCTATCGCCGCAGCGCTGCGCGCTGGGCGCCCAACCCCACCCGACCAGAGCACAGCAATTCAGGCTGCACAACTTGCGGCCATGGTGCAAGGGCTTGTCGAACAATCCAACCGCGACCGCGAGAGCGTGCAGCAGGCGCTGGCCGCTGGCGCAAAGGGCACCACCGAGCAGCTACAACAGGTGGGCGAACGACTCGGCATCATCGATCGTGCGCAGCAGCAGATCGAAGAGTTGAAGGGTCAAGTTGTTGACCTTGTCGGCATTCTTGGCAGCAATCAGGCGCGTGGTGCCTTTGGTGAGGTGCGCCTCGAGCAGATCGTCGAGGATGTGCTCCCCGCCGAGCTGTACGAATTCCAGGCCACGCTCTCCAATCGTGCCCGTGTCGACTGTCTGATTCGCTTCAGCGAGCGCGGCGGTGATCTCGCCGTCGACTCAAAGTTTCCACTCGAGTCGTATCGCAGCATGCTGGCCGCCGGCGATGACGCAACGCGCATCGTTGCTGAACGCCAGTTCAAGGTTGATGTCAAGAAGCACATTGACGACATCTCGTCGAAGTACCTCATCAAGGGCGAAACGCGTGATCTCGCCCTCATGTTCATTCCGGCGGAGTCCATCTACAGCGAGCTGCTGCAGCACTTCTCCGACCTCGTCGAGTACTCAAGTAAGAAGCGCGTCTACCTCACCAGCCCAAACACCATCCACGGCTGGCTGACCAACCTGCGCTCGGTCTACATCGACACAAAGATCGCCGCGCAGGCCTCTCTCATTCAGCGCGAGGTGCGCCTCATCCTTGACGACGTGGGTCGGCTCGGCGAGCGGGTCGAGAGCCTTGAGGGCCACTTCGGGCAGGCGAGCAAGGATATTGAGCAGATCAAAACCTCGGCTAAGAAGGTGCTCGACCGCGGCGAGAAGATTGAGCGTGTGGAACTCACTACGGGCGATGAGGCTTCAGCCCCAGCCCTGAAAGATTGAGTTATTGCGACGGATCGGGTACCGTTTTTACTAGGGTTGAAGTTCAGCCCAAACGTTAGGGAGGAAACATGGACTCGAAGAACCTGTACATCGTGGCTGCAGTAGCCAGCCTCGGACTTTCACTCGCGCACTACTTCGGCGCTGGGTTTGCCCAGAGCACGGATACCGCGATCTACATCGGCCTGTGGGTCCCAGCGATCCTTTCGCTTGGAAACCTGCTCGCCAAGAAGGGCAAGTGAACGATCCGATCGTCTTTGTCCTTGGGTTTCTTGTAAGCCTCCCAGTTCTCTGGGCGGCGTACTTGGATCTTCGCGGCTAACGCTGACGATCAGGTAAAGGCGCCTCGTTGCGGCTGATGCCGCGACGAGGCGTTTTTATTTGCCGATATTCTCTGGGCCAAACGAATTCGGAAGCAGCAGATCAAACGGGTAGCGATTGATGCGCAGGATCTCCAGCCGCTCGTCAAGGTTCACGGCAACGATGGGGATCGACAGTGACGCTGCGAACTCGCGAATGCGCTGACGACAGATACCGCATGGTGCTGGTGCCTCTGCGGGCGACTGCACGGCAAATGCCAGTGCAACAGCCCGGGCGTCGGTTGCGAGGCGCATCGCATTCATCGTGTGCTGTTCTGCGTGCACGGTCAGGGTGTAGTCAACACCCTCCATGTTCGCCCCAACGTGAATCCCACCGTTCTCGTCGGCCGCGGCAGCGCCAACCGTGTAGCCGGAATACGGCGCGTACGCGCGCGGACGAATAGCACGCGCCGCCGCAACCAGCTTCGCTTCGATTGGCGTGAGATCTGCTTCAGTGATTCTCATCGTGGGCTCCACCCTTCTACTTGGCCGATCAGTCGGCGAATGTGCAGTGCATGCAACGGAGCAAACGGGAGTGACCAGGCGCGCTTCAGCCACGCCTCGGAACCGAGTGAGCAGGCGTCGGCTCCCGCCCAGCCGTATTCGCGCACGTCGTTGAAGGTGCGCACGCCGCCGCCCGCAATGATCGGGAGCTTGATCCCCGCCTCGCGCAACTCGCTCACCACGCGCAGTCCAATCGGCTTGATCGCCCGGCCCGAGAGCCCGCCGTAGCGGTTCTTCAGCAGTGGGGCCCCGGTTACTGGGTCAAGCCGCAGCCCCTTCACCGTGTTGATCGCCGAGATCGCAGCAACCCCCGTCGCCTCGGCGAGTCGCGCATGTTCGAGGTAGTCGAAGTCGGGGGAGAGCTTCAGGATCACGGGGAAGCGTGAGGCAGGCACCGCGCGTCGCAGCACCTCCTCAATGATCGCGCTGAAGTCGAAGTTCACGTTGTGGCACGACACATTGAACTCCACGGCGGCGAGCTCGCCCGGCTTCGCGCGGCGGTTCACCGTCTCTACGAGCGAAGAGAACTCATCCGCACTAAAGCCGCCAAGCGAGAGGATGCGGTTCTGCTCGCTTGTGCGCGGGAAGTACTCGTCGAAGTAGCGCTCAATCCCAATGTTCGACCAGCCGAACGCATTCAGCCAACCGCCGTCGGCCTCCTGTAGTGCACCGCGATAAAGGCGGAAGAACTCCGGTAGCTCCGTAACGCCCCACGACTCGCGCAGAGTGAAGTGCCCTTCGCGCGGCTGCTCCGTGACGGTGCGCACGGTGACGGCGCCGAAGCGCCGCAGATCAACGAAGTTGGCGAGCGGCGAGAGGCCGGTGATCGCGAAGCGGCCCTTCGGCGCGCCGTATCCAAGCAGACTGGAACTGGTGACTAAACGATTCCGCAGCTGGATCCCGTTTAGGTCAATCATGCGGCAAGGGTAGCGCGCAGCGTCAGCACCACGAGCACGGACACCACCATGCCCAACAGCAGGTTTCCGCGCCAGCGCCCCACGACGGCGCCAGCGAACACGGCAACCGCCTCGGGGCCAATGCTGAACGCACCACCCTGTACGAACACCGATGCCGCAGCGATCGCACCCAACACTGCTGGGCCGATCAGCCGCAGGTACTCGAGAACGACGGGCGGCAAGCGATCAATACCAGGCACCAACATCGGCAGTGCGCGCGCCGCATACGTGCCAAGCCCGCCAAGGATTGCGAGCGGCACTAGGTCAGTGCTTAAGAGATCGTTGTTCACGCGCGCCTCCGAAAGAGTGCGAGCCCGGCGAGTGGCCCAAGAAGACCGCCGATCATGATCGCCGCACTCGGATCAACCATGAGTGCCGCAGCGACGGCGCTGCCGCAACCAACGAGCAGTGCAACGAGTGCCGCGCGATCTTTAACAAGCCCGATCGCAAGACCAGCCATCGCAGCCGGGAAGACCACATCGAGACCGATGGTTGCAGGATCTGGGAGCGCTGCACCGGCGAGCCATCCGGCGATCGTTGAGAGATTCCATGGGATGAAGATCGTGAACCCCGCATACCAGGCACCTCGCACATCAATGCGCCCGAGGCGTGCAATGTGTGCCGTGGTGAGGGCAAACGCCTCATCGGTGAGCAGATAGGCGAGCCCCGCCCGTAGCTTCAGCGAGAGCTTTGTGGTGTACGGCGCAACCGAGGCGGAGTAGAGGAGGTGCCGTGCATTGAGCAGCCAGACGAGCAGCACGATTGACGGCCACGGCGTGCCAACCACGATCAGGCCGACAGCGGCAAACTGCGCCGCGCCAGCGAAGAGTATCGAGCTGAAGGCAATCGCCTCAATAAGTGAGAGCCCACCCTGGCGCGCGGTAAAGCCGAAGATGCCGCCAACAATGATGGCAATGACCCAGATGCCAAGTGAGTCGACAACGAGGCGTCGTCGCGCGGCGCTGAGTGCGGCGGCAGTTCCGCTCATTGCGTAGCGGGCTCTAGGATCACAACGGGAATCTCACGCGAGGTCTTTCGCGCATACGCCGCATAGACGCCGTACGTCGCATCGTCGGTTGCGCGCAGGTAGTTCAGCCGCTCTTCACCAGCGGCAATGCGCGCGCGATACGGCTTTCGGACACGCTTATAGATGATGGTGACGTTCTGTTCGGCCTCAATGTTGCGATACCAGGCGGGGTGCCCTTCGCGGCCGTAGTTGCTCGCGATCACCACAATGCGTTCACCATCTGGGAGATAGGTGAGCACCACGCGGCGTGGCGTACCGCTCTTTCGCCCTATGGTCTCTAGGATGATTCCCGGTCGCCCACCGAGGTTGGGCGACACCCAACCGTTGGTTGCAAGCGCCAGTCGCGCATGCAGTGGCGCAACCAGCCCAATGAGTCGACCGAACCAGCGCTGCGCCGCCTTCAACCACGAAGGGCGCTTCGCCGCCCAATCGTCGCCTGGCACTTAGCGCTCGGCGAAGAGGTAGCGAACGGAGAGTGCCGCTACCACCGCCCCAATGAGTGGACCAACGATGTACACCGCCGCAGCGGAGAGGTCGCCAAACTCCAGCGCCGGGCCGAACCAGCGGGCTGGATTCATGGCCGCTCCAGTGAGTAGTCCGCCGATCAGGATGTTGGCGGTGATCACGCCACCCACCAATAGTGCTCCGAGCCTTGGCGCTCGCGTATCGGCTGTTGCCAGGAGAACGGTGTAGACCAACACGGCGGTGAGGATCGCCTCAATTGAGATCGCCGTGAGGAACGAGAGACCGTTTGCAATGAAGACTGTCCCGCCGCCACCAATGCTCCACGGGGTGTCGCCCGCATCAAATCCACTAAAGGCGACCTTCAAGATGGCTCCAGCGGCGACTGCGCCGAGAACCTGGGCAACGATGATCCGGATCCCCTCGATGGTTCGGACTCGCCCAACGAGCCACAGCCCTACCGTCACGGCCGGGTTGAACTGGCCGCCACTGACGGGGGTGAAGGCGGTGGCCAACGCGGCCACAATCAGTCCCGACGCCAGCGCTACTCCCAGCAGGCCGAGCTCCCCAGCCGAAAAGGCGTTGACGATCACTGCGGCTCCCAGGAGGAGCACCATGAGGAGTGTTCCGACCAGTTCGGCGACGAGGCTTGAGATGAGCGTTCTGCTCGGCATTTAGGCTCCTTCACGGGTAGAAAGCGGGGCTAAGGGCTCCACGATTCGCCTGATCATAGGGCAGCCCCTATGAGAGATGAGCGTGATGCCGTATGCTACGGAGGTCCCCCGGGCTTCGGTGGACATAAGCACGCACGCACGCGACCGAGATCAGTCAACCGTTCCCATCCAGGGCTCGCGAGACCAGCATCGGACCACGAGGCGAGCCAGCACTAGGAGTGAACGGAATGTACACAGACAAGAACTTGGTCTGCATGGATTGCAGCCAGGAATTCGTATTCACAGCGCGGGACCAGGAGTTCTACGCTGAGCGCGGCTTCACGGAGCCAAAGCGCTGCACACCATGCCGCAATGCCCGCAAGGCGCAGCGCGAGGGTGGTTCAGCGGGTGGCGGCTTCGGCGGCTACACCGGTGGCAGCTCGTACAGCGCCGGCGGCTACGGCGCCCCACGCGCACCTCGCGGACCACGCGAGTTGCACCCAGCAACCTGCTCGGATTGCGGCAAGGAGACCATGGTCCCCTTCCTCCCAACCAGCGGCAAGCCGGTTTACTGCGACAACTGCTTCTCGACCCGACGCCCAGCGCGCTGAGTCCAGCAGCTCTTAGAGCAACCCGGACGGCCGGGACCCTTCGGGGTCTCGGCCGTTCGATTTATTAAAGGATCCGCGCCGAGAGCTCTTTCGCAAATTGGCGCGCAACAAGTTCTGGATGCACCTTATCTGCTCGGGCGAGGGCCGCAACGCGAGATGCAGTGCGATCTAGACGCCAAGACCGCTGGATTGCGACCGCCAAAGAATCGGCGTCCCCCTCTTCAAAAAGCACCAACGCCTCTGGCGGAACGGTTTCTTGAGCTGTACTCGTTCGACTTGCGATCACCGGCAACCCAGCAGTAAGTGCCAACAAGGTCCAACCAGAGTTCAAATATGCGTGATAGGGAACAACGGCCACGTCAAGGGCAGCAATATGAAGTCCCGCCATCTGATCGTCAAGGTCATCAGTCTCTAAGTGCATATTGCGTACCGAGCGTGCTGATCGAACGATGCGTTCAGCCCTACGAGAAGCGATACGCCCAGAGATATAGAGTTGCAGTGAAGGTGTGGTGGCAGAATCTCGTTGCAGGATCTCCCCCGCAGCAATCAACAGATCAACGTTCTTTCGATCACTAATTCTTCCTACAAGGCCCACTGCAAATTCATCTTGCGCTCGACCTAGGGTTCTGCGTGCCTCCTCTCGATCTTGTGGCAGTGCGTACTTCCCACCAAGAGGACCAACATACGATGGGTGCGGAACATGAAACATTCGCTCACCGATGAATTGATTCAGCGAGAGGACATATCTACGTGAAGATGAGGTGAGAAGATGAATCGCATCGGCTCGTTGCAGAATGATGCGCGCGCCACTTCGTTCATCTGGGCGAGTAACGTTGTGCTCCAAGTCGTGAGCGGTGACGGAGAGTGTTGCTCCGTGCGGCAATGCCGCAACAATCTTCGTTGCCTCCTCAGCCGTGAACCACGTGTCCAGATGTAGGTGTGGAATCTCGCCGGTTGAGGTTGCTTCCGCAAGTGCAGAGAAAATTCCGTGGATGCCGTGCACGAAATGGACGGAAAATCTATGTTGATCAAGCTGCGAATACATCATGGAAACATATGGATTACTAACACTCCCGACCGCAATAAATCTTCGATGACCGGGCATGGGGATGTGCGTCGGAAAGGATGGCTGCACGGCGCCTGATCGTTGGCGTTGCAATACCCCTGCAACCTGAAGATTGGTCTTAGGGTCATTGGATTTAAGAATGAGGAGCGTCGCAGCGCGAAGTTGGGCAAGTTCCTCACCTGGCCGGAGCGGCGTGCGAGTAACGAGCTCTGTAGCACGAGCGAGCCCCTGCATATTGGTTGTCCGAATGATCGTAGTGAAGTCTGACAAGAACCTAGTGCCACGGGATGTTGTTAGATCGAGTAGTTCTCGGAATAGCTTCCAGTCACCCCGTATGAACTGGAATAGTCCGAAACTCAGAGCCAGTACGCGAAGAGCACTCCGACGCGCCCGCGCGCTAAGGATTGGGGCCATGTGGTGTGCGCTGGTGTTACTGGAGTTCAGAGAGCCGCTCAACAAGAATCGTCGCGTTAGCGATCGCCCTCTTATCGTCAAAGAGCTCATCAATGGCACTCGCCGTTAGTAGCGATGTGATTTCAGGGCTGGTATGACAGGTCTCACGCAGGTGCTTTCCTGACTCGCGGGTTTGGGCTGCGGCGGCCTGGACGAGCGGATAGGCCATGGCACGATTCGCACCAGAGTCGACCAGTGCTGTGAGAAGCCGTGACGCTGCGTGCAACCCAAGCCCGCGTTCCAGGTTCTTCAGCATGTGCTCGCGAAGGATCTCTGCGCCGTCAATCACGCTGGTGAGCGACTCCACCATGAATGCCAGGAGTGAGGTCGCATCGGGGAGCAGGATGCGCTCCGCAGAGCTGTGGCTGATGTCGCGTTCGTGCCAGAGTGGCTGGTTCTCCATCGCCGCGGCGGCATAGCCCCGCAAGAGGCGTGCGAGCCCGGCGATTCGCTCGCACTTTATCGGATTGCGCTTCTGCGGCATTGCTGAGCTCCCGGCCTGACCAGCGCGGAACGGCTCGCGCATCTCGTCTACCTCGGAACGCTGCAGGTGGCGGATCTCGGTGGCGATTCGTTCGAGCGTGCCGCCGGCAATGGCGATCGCGGCAACGAAGGCGGCGTGGCGATCGCGCTGCACGATTTGTGTGCTCGCCTGATCGGCGCGCAGGCCGAGCGCCGCTAGCGCGACTTGCTCAATCTCAGGGTTGATCTGGCTGTAGGTGCCAACCGGCCCAGAGATCTTTCCCGTCGCAGCTTCGGCGGCGGCAAGCGTGATGCGTTCACGCGCCCGTGCAACCTCAAAGGCCCAGTTCGCCATCTTGGCGCCCATGGTCGTTGGCTCTGCGTGCATGCCGTGCGTGCGCCCAATCATGATCGTGTCGCGCTCTTCGCGAGCGCGTCGGATGATGGTCGAGAGCAGCGTGGAGAGGCCTGCGTTAATGAGGGCAGCGGCACCACGCATCTGCAGTGCGAGTGCAGTGTCAACAACGTCGCTACTGGTGAGGCCGTGATGAATCCAACGACCCTCCGGGCCAACACTCTCTGCGAGCTGATTCACGAAGGCAACCACATCGTGATCGGTGGTGCGCTCTAGCTCGTTGATGCGCGCGACATCGACCTTCGCCTTGGCACGAATCACTGCGACGGCGTCGGCTGGGACTTCGCCCGCTGCGGCCTGCGCGTCAAGCACTGCGAGTTCGACCTGTAGCGCCGCACTCCAACGCGCCTCATCGCTCCAGATCGCCGTCATCGACGGCGTGGCGTAGCGGGGGATCATCGCTTGGCGTGGCGCAACGGGCGCCAGGCGCGTTCAATCGTTTGCGTGCGCTCAGGACCAACCGAGAGGAGCACGATCGGCGCACCAGCAATCTCTTCGAGCGCCGTGACATAGCGACGGGCGTTCTCCGGTAGGTCGGCCATAGCGCGAACGTTGGTGATCTCCTGCTCCCAGCCAGGGAACTTCTGGTAGATCGCCTTCGCACGTGCAAGTTCAGCACCCGAAGTTGGCCAGCGGTCAACGCGCTTGCCATCGATCTCATACGCAACGCAGAGCAGAATCTCAGGAATTCCCGAGAGCACATCAAGCTTATTCAACATGATGCTTGAGACACCATTCAACTCAACGGCATAGCGAAGTGGAACAGCATCGTTCCAGCCGACGCGGCGACGGCGACCGGTGGTCGTGCCAACCTCATGTCCAGTGACGGCAATCCGCTCGCCGATTGCGTCGGTGAGCTCGGTGACGAATGGTCCAGACCCTACGCGTGTGGCGTATGCCTTCATGACGCCCATCACCTCATCAATCTGCAGCGGGGCAATGCCACCACCAGTGGTGGCGCCACCCGCGATTGGGTGTGATGAGGTGACGAATGGATACGAGCCGTGATCGAGATCGAGCATCGCCCCCTGGGCGCCCTCGAAGAGGAGGTGCTCTTTGCGGGCATAGGCGCGCTGGACCAGGTCGTTGGTGTCGGCGATATGCGGTCGAAGGCGCTCGCCCCAGGTGGCAATCAGTGCGGCCACGGCATCAGCGTCCACCGCCTCGGCATAGTCGGTGGCACCAAGCGCAGCGAGGAGTGCGCGCTTCTCTGGAAGCACGCGCGCCAGTCGCGCCGTCGTTGAGGCTGGATCAAGGAGGTCTTCTACCCGGAGGCCGAGCCGAGCGGCGCGATCCTCATAGGCGGGGCCGATGCCGCGCTGCGTGGTGCCCACCTTGTCTCCGGCGAGCGCACTCTCACGGGCTTTGTCGAGTGCCACGTGATGCGGGAGGATCAGATGGGCGGCGTGGCTCACGCGCACCTTTGAGATGTCAATGCCGCGGCTGATCAGCCCATCAAACTCTCGGATCAGCGTGGCGGGGTTGACGACCACCCCTGGTCCGATGATTGGGGTGATGTGTCCGTAGAGGACGCCCGAGGGGACCAGGTGCAGCTTGAAGGTGTCGTCACCGATGACGATGGTGTGGCCGGCGTTATCGCCGCCCTGGTAGCGAACGACCGTCGAAACCTGCTCGGCGAGGAAGTCGGTGGTCTTCCCCTTCCCCTCGTCACCCCATTGGAGTCCGACGATCACGCTCGCAGGCATAGCCCCTCGCTCTCGGCTGTGTGAATGCTGCCGGGCAACGCACGGCGGGGGGATCGTACCCCCTCGCCGCCTCCATCGGGTGCCCCGCGGCGCGGCCAAGGTGCGATGATCTGGCGACCATGCCACACCCCCCAGTGCTCCTCTGGTTCCGACGAGACATCCGGCTTGCCGACCACCCCGCCCTCGTGGCGGCGGCGGCTGCGGCCAAGGAGCGCGGCGCACCCCTGCTCCCGATCTTCATCTGGGAGCCTGGCCTCGTCGCTGGTTCCCGCGCCAGCGCCAATCGCACCTGGTTCCTGCGCGAAAGCGTCACGGAGCTCGCCACCAGCCTGCGCGCACTCGGCTCGAATCTCATTGAACTACAGGGGCCAGCCACTACTGCACTCCCACAACTTATTGGCGAACTACGCGCCGCAGGCGGTGTCGGCGACATCGATCTCTTCATGACGCGCGACCACACGCCATTTGCGCGAAAGCGCGACCGCAACGTTGCGGAACTGCTCACACCACTCGGCGTACAGGTGCACGCGAAGCGCGGACTTGTTGTTGTCGAGCCAGAGGAGCTGCTCACCGGTGGTGGCACACCGTACGGTGTGTACACCCCGTACTTCCGACGCTGGCTCGAACAGATCGATGCCAGCACGCCACTACCTGCACCGAAGACTCTCCCGCCACTACCAACCCCGACGCCAGCATCTACCGTTGATCAAGCACTTCTGGATGCGCACGCAAAACCAACCGCGCAGATCGACCAACTCCCCGTACCTGGTGAACGCGCCGCGCGCGCACACGCCGATGCATGGCGAAAATCCGTTGGCGAGTATGCGAAACGCCGAAACACGTTGGCCGATACCACTGGCACGAGTCACCTCTCGGCGGCGCTGCACATCGGACTCCTCTCGCCGCGCGAACTTGTTTCGCGACAACTCCCACTACCGCCAGAGCGCGAAGGTGAGCGATCCGGCGAACGACTCTGGGTGAGCCAGATCGCGTGGCGCGACTTCTACACCCAGGTGCTCTGGCATGCGCCACATGCGGCGCGCAGCGCGTGGCGACCGAGCTATGACGCAATCAAGTGGAGTACCGACGCAACGCTGCTTGCAGCGTGGAAGAGCGGCAAGACGGGATACCCTGTTGTTGATGCGGCGATGCGGCAGCTTGCAGCCACGGGCTTCATGCACAATCGCGCTCGGATGATCGCGGCATCGTTCCTTACGAAAGACCTGTTGATCGATTGGCGCGAAGGTGAGGCGCACTTCCTCCGCCATCTCGTAGACGGCGACATTGCTGCGAACAATGGTGGCTGGCAGTGGTGCGCGGGGAGTGGCACCGATGCGCAACCGTACTTCCGCATCTTTAATCCGGTGACCCAAGCGGGCAACTTTGATCCTGATGGAGCCTATGTGCGACGGTGGGTTCCTGAGCTCTCTGCACTGAGTGCGCCAGCGATTCATGCCCCGTGGGCACATGAGAAGGCGCTGATTACAGCTGGCATTGAACTTGGACGCGATTACCCACACCCGATCGTTGATCACGCCGAGGCACGACAGCGCACGCTTGATGCGTACAGCGCCGCGCTAAAGCCGACCTCGCAGAAGTAATGGCCGGCGGGAAGCGGGTGCGAACGACGCAACCACATCGGCCACCAAGTGAGCGCCCCGAGAAGATCTGCGTGGTGTGTGCTCGACCGTTCCAGTGGCGCAAGCGCTGGGAGCGTGTGTGGGACGAGGTGAAGTACTGCAGCGACGCCTGTCGGAAACGCCGTGGCTAAAGTGCCGCACCTCGTCATTCTGGGAGACCAGCTCACCGATCAGGTGGGGCCACTGCGCGCACTCATCGACGGCAAGAGCGACTTCGCACGGCCCGTGTTCGTGATCGAAGTTACGGGAGTACGGCGAGCCAAGCGACACATTCAAGCGGTTGC
>JACCDJ011002887.1_pt1 | contig 15345 bp, 13 predicted proteins | sample 7444481 | NCBI WGS metagenome assembly JACCDJ01 (sample SAMN15323435, study PRJNA562643) | freshwater metagenome | isolation source: river surface water | place: USA:Blue River Watershed | collected 2017-08-15 | reverse complement strand
ACCGCGGGAAGAAAATGCTTAGAACTTTGTTGCATGAATACGCAGAACAAGAGGGCTACCAGACTGAGGAGGTGCAGGAATGAAGCAGGTTGACTGCGAGGAAGTAAAGCGCAACGTCCATGAATTCCTGCATTCCGAGCTGCAGGAAGATGACCTAGCGGGAATTACCTCTCATATCGCCAATTGCGAGTCCTGCGAGAAGCACTATGACATTGAGGTTGTCTTCAACCAGGTCATCCAGCGCTCGTGTGATGAGGCTCCTACCGATGAGCTAGCGGAGCGAGTAAAGCAGCGCCTGCGAGAGATTCAGGATCACGACTGAGTCTCAGTCATTCCTAGCCACTCAAACCAACCCTTATTTAGAACCAGCCAAGCCATTAAGCCATAACCAACCTGACCAGGTAGTCGGCGCGGATGATTTGAAACCTCTGCCAACCAGCCCTCGTGTTCCTTCAGCGGACTAAAGCAGTCAACATATTTCAACTGTCTGCGCTTGACCACATCTGCAAAGCCGGCGTTTAGTTCGCTCACCTCAGCATCATATTCCGCAACGCCCGTAGGTGTTGGTCCCACCACAAACACACTTACGCCCTCTCTAATTGCATCATCCAGCAGTGAGGCTAAGTTGAGGCGCGATCGTGAGATGGTGGTTTGGGCAAGGATGTCCTGCGATGAAAGCGCCAGCACCAAATAGTTTTCAGTTTCTTTACTGAATCTCGGTAGCGCTTCTGCTTGCCAGCGATCAAGGAGCTGAGCAGTTGTCTCGCCAATTTTGGCAAGTGGAAAAACAGCGACGTCATCACCTTGCGGTATTCGCGCTTGCACTCTTCCCAGCCAGCCCAGACCCTTCGGGTCACCTGCGCCGGTTAGTAGCTCGTCACCGAGAACTACTACTCGAAGATTGCGCATTAGTCAGCAAACGCCCTGGCAATGACATCGGCCTGCTCAGCAGCGTGACGCTTGCTGGAGCCTGTGGCGGGAGATGCCGAGGCAGGTCTGGAAACAACCTTGAAGTTGATTCCATACTTTGACATGAAAAGTCCCATGTAAGTCCAAGGACCCTGGTTTGCTGGTTCGTCCTGCACCCAACGCAATGCAGCTTGCGGATACTGAGCGATAGCTTGCTTCATTTCCTCAACTGGCGTCGGGTAGAGCTGCTCGATACGAATGATTGCGGTGTCGCCACTGCCACGCTTTTGGCTTTCTGCCAGTAGCTCCCAGTAAATCTTTCCTGAGCAGAACAAAACCTTTTTCACAGTTTGTGGCGCAAGTCCCTGCTGATCAGAAATGAGCGGCTGGAAGGTGCCGGTGGTGAAGTCACTGACATCACTTGAAGCCGCCTTCAGTCGCAACATTGATTTAGGAGTGAAGATCACCAGTGGTCTGCGCGGAGTCGCATAGGCCTGTCTGCGCAGCAGGTGGAAGTGGCTGGCTGGAGTAGAGGGCTGAGCAACTGTCATGTTGTTCTCAGCACAAAGCTGCAGGAACCTTTCGATTCTGGCCGATGAGTGATCTGGTCCTTGGCCTTCATAGCCGTGGGGGAGAAGCAGTACCAGCGATGACTGCTGACCCCACTTCTGATCACCTGATGAAATGAATTCATCGATGATGGTTTGGGCACCATTGGCAAAATCACCAAACTGTGCTTCCCACAGTGTCAGAGCCTTGGGCTCCTCAACCGAGTAACCATATTCGAATCCCATAGCCGCATATTCACTCAGCAGTGAGTTGTAAACCTGCAGCTGCGCCTGCTGCTCTGTGATGAAGCTCAGCGGCATCCACTCGGCACCAGTTTCTCGGTCAAAGAAGGTTGCGTGACGCTGCACGAAAGTTCCACGTCTTGCATCTTGGCCTGCCAGACGAACCTTAGTTCCCTCGACCAAGAGCGATCCAAATGCCAGCAGTTCGCCGAAGCCCCAGTCGATTCCGCCCTCGCGGCTCATTTCTACTCGTTTTTGAAGTAGCTGCGCCAGTTTGGGGTGGACGGTGAAGCCGGTAGGTAAGTTAGCGTGAGCGTTACCGATGGCTTCAACCAGTTCCTTGCTGATAGCAGTGGGTTTGGCAAGTGCCTGCTTTTCGCTGGCGGTAGTTCCAATACCAACTGGTCGTTCTGGTAGTGCCACGGGCTGGCTCATTGCTTCGTGCACCTCGACGAAGGCATTCTCCAAAGTTGCTTGGAAGTTGGCGTTTGCCTGGTCGAATTCTTCCTGCGTAATGTCTCCGCGGCCGATCAGGTTATCCATATAAAGTGTGCGGACACTGCGCTTAGCTTCAATCAGGTTATACATCAGCGGCTGTGTCATCGAAGGATCATCACCTTCGTTGTGGCCGCGGCGACGATAGCTGATGATGTCCATCACTACGTCCTTGTTGAACTTTTGACGGTAGTCAAAGGCGATCTGAGCAACTCTGACCACAGCTTCTGGATCATCTCCGTTGACATGGAAAATCGGAGCTTGAATGCCCTTGGCGAAGTCAGTGGCGTAGGTGGAGGTTCTGGCATCTTTTGGCAAGGTTGTAAAGCCGACCTGGTTATTCACGATCACGTGAATGGTTCCACCAACTTTGTAACCTTCCAGCTGGCTGAACTGCATGGTCTCAGGGACAACACCTTGACCTGCAAATGCAGCATCACCGTGAATGAGAACCGGCAGCACTGGGTAGTTTTCTGGGTTGCCAAGTCGATCCTGCTTAGCTCGCACGATTCCCTCGAGAACCGGGTTAACCGCTTCAAGGTGTGAGGGGTTGGCGGCCAGGTATACCTTTACGGAAGTTCCGTGAGCTGAAGTGAAGGTTCCGTGAGTTCCCAGGTGATACTTCACATCACCACTGCCCTGAACACCCTTAGCATCGGTGTTACCTTCAAACTCTCTAAAGACCTGGCCATATGTCTTGCCGGCAATGTTGGTCAAAACGTTTAGGCGACCACGGTGCGCCATGGCAATGGCAACTTCTTCTAACTTGGCATCAGCTGCTGCCTGCAAAATCTGATCCAAAGCTGGAATCAGCGATTCACTGCCTTCAAGCGAGAAGCGCTTTTGACCCACGAATTTGGTTTGCAGGAAAGTTTCGAAAGCCTCTGCCTCGTTTAGCTTGGCAAGAATTCTGAACTGTTCTTCTTTGGAAGGCTTGCGATAGGGCTGCTCGAGAGTGTCTTGGAACCACTTGCGCTCGGCTGGATCGGCAATGTGCATGTATTCGATACCGACGGTGCGGCAGTAGGTGTCTCGCAAAATCCCAAGCATGTTGCGGAATTTTGCCTTGACTCTGCCGCCAAAGCCACCTGTCTTAAAGGTGCGATCAAGGTCCCAGAGCGATAGGCCGTAGTTTCGGATGTCCAGATCTGGATGCCAGCGCTGTACGTATTCGAGCGGATCGATATCGGCAATCAGGTGACCGCGCTCACGGAAAGCACTGATGTATTCCTGAATTCTGGTGTTTTTACCCGACTGGTCTGCCAGATCCCAGTGGAAGTCGTTGACCCAAACCACTGGGGTGTAGGGGATGCGCATATCGGCAAAAATCTTCACGTAGAAGTCGCGCTCACCAATTAGCAGCTCTTCCACAATCTTTAGAAACTCTCCGCTGCCAGCTCCCTGGATTACGCGGTGGTCGTAGGTGGAGGTGAGGGTTAGCACCTTGCCAATGCCCTGCTCAGCAAGCTGCTCTTCGCTCATTCCCTTGAATTGAGCTGGGTATTCCAGTGCTCCAACGCCAACGATGCAGCCCTGTCCCTTGGTGAGTCTTGGTACAGAGTGAACTGTTCCGATTCCACCTGGGTTGGTTAGTGAAATCGTGGTACCAGCAAAATCATCTGCAGCAAGCTTGTTGTCGCGGGCTCTTGCAACTAGATCATCATAGGCAGCAAGGAACTCTGCAAAGTTAAGTTTTTGTGCTTTTTTGATGTTTGGAACTAAAAGCGCTCTCGTGCCATCTGGTTTGGGAATGTCAATTGCCAAACCAAGATTCACATGCGGTGGATTGATTGCGGCAGGCTTTCCGTCAACTTCGTCGTAGTAAACATTCTGACTTGGAAATTCCTTGAGTGCCTGCACCACCGCATAACCAATCAGGTGTGTGAAGGAAACCTTGCCACCGCGGGTGCGCTTGAGATGAGAGTTAACAACAATTCGATTATCAATCAAGACCTTGGCGGGAAGCTGGCGAACACTGGTTGCAGTTGGGACGCTCAGCGAGGCATCCATGTTGGAAGCGAGGGTCTTGGCCATGCCGCGCAGAATGTTTACCTCGGGTTGAGCTTCTTCTTCCTGGCTCACAACCGGCATTGATCCGGTAGCCGGAAGATCGGCCGGAACTGGCGCAGTAAAGGAGCCAGTATCGGTTGCCTTAGCAATTGGCATCGTGATTGCCTCGGTTATGGGCTGCGCAGAAGAAGTTTGAGCAGTAGGCGTTTGGGAAACTGCTGGCGAAGCCGGCATTTGACCGGTTTGGGTTTGGGAATAGCGCTCCAAGATGGGAATCCAAGATTTGTCAATTGAATCTGGGTTTTCTAACCACTGGGCATACATTTCGGCTACTAGCCATTCATTTGCACCGAAATCAGCCTGGGTATTGCCGGGATTGGAGGACAATCTTTCCCCTTATTTACTTGCCTGCGGACGCCCTAAAGTCTAACCAATTGAGCGGCTATAGTGTTTTCTGAAATGGAGCACGATAAACGCTTTCCTAGGGTGATTGCTTGAGCGATTACCTCATACTCCTGTTTGGGGCCCTGCTTGTTGCAGGTACGGGACTCTTCGTAGCCAGCGAGTTCGCCATCATCAACGTTGACCGGGTTGACCTGGAGTCAAAGCGGGATTCTGGTGAACGGGGCCTAGAGCGCTCAATCAAAGCCGTCAAGACAACAGCTACCCAGCTCTCGGCCGCCCAGCTTGGCATTACCTTGACAGTTTTGCTTACCGGTTTCGTGGCGGAGCCGGCACTTTCAAGATTATTGGCCCCATCCCTAGTTGGCTTTGGCCTGAGCGAAGACGGTGTTTCGGTTTTGGCGGTTGTGCTGGCGATGACAATTGCCACCGTTGTTTCATTCTTGTTGGGTGAACTGGTTCCAAAGAACATGGCGCTGAGCTCACCGAAGAAAGTCCTAAAAGCCGTTGCACCATTTCAACTTGGCTTCACATTCATATTTAAGTGGCTGATTGTTTTTCTCAATGAAAATGGAAATTGGATTCTTCGCAGATTTGGAATCGAGCCTAAGGAAGAACTATCCGTTGCTAGAACCGCTGAGGAGCTAACCTCGCTGGTTCGACGATCGGCCAATTTGGGAACTTTGGAAAGCGACACCGCGAAACTGCTGGAAAAAACACTTTCTATGACTTCCTTGTTGGCAAGTGACATTATGACCCCTAGACCGCAAATGCAGACGCTTGAGCGAGAGCAGACCGCAGCTGATCTTGTTGCGCTAGCCAGAGAGAGCGGTCATTCTCGTTTCCCAGTTCTTGGTGAAGACTCAGATGACATTGTTGGTGTAGCGCACGTTAAGAATGCAGTTGCTATCCCGCTCCAACGGCGCTCGCAGGTTCCTATTACAGCCATCATGGTTGAACCGATTCGAGTTCCAGAAACCATGCCACTGGATCGACTGATTCTCACTCTGCGCGGCCGCGGATTGCAGTTCGGAGTAGTGGTTGATGAATACGGTGGCACCGCCGGTATTGCCACACTGGAAGACGCAGTTGAAGAGCTAATCGGTGAGCTGGCGGATGAACACGATCGAACCAAGGCACACATTGTTCAATACTCAGACGGTTCCGCCTCTTTCAGTGGACTTGCCAGGCCAAGTGAACTTAGGGAAATTGGCCTAAACATTGCAGACGACGAGGACTATGACACCATTGCCGGTTTTGTAATGAGCGAGCTTGGCAAGATTCCACAAGATGGCGATGTTGTCGAATTACCAACCGGCCAGCTGAAGGTCATCCGCATGGATGGTAGACGAGTAGATCGCATCAAGTATCAACCAGGGGGCGAAGATGTCGAGTGACCTCTCCGGTTTTGCCTGGCTAGTTGTTCTTCTTATCTCTAATGCCTTTTTTGTTGGCTCTGAGTTTGCGGTTATATCGGCTAGACGCGCACAGATAGAACCACTGGCAGATAAGGGGAATCCAGCGGCCAAGATCACCTTGAAAGCCATGGAAAACGTTTCTCTAATGCTGGCCACTGCTCAGCTTGGAATCACAGTTTCATCGCTCTTGATTTTGGTAATTGCCGAGCCGTCAATTAAGTATGTTCTGGAGGGGCCGTTCACTGCGCTTGGGTTGGATTATGCAGCTGCTTCGGTGGCAAGCTTCGTGGTTGCGCTGATTATGGTTACCTACCTGCACGTCGTGCTCGGTGAAATGGTTCCGAAAAACGTTGCAATTTCTTTGCCCACATCTTCGGCGCTAATTCTCGGCCCAATGCTCTACGCAGTTGCGCAAGTGGTGAAGCCGTTGGTTTGGGTACTCAATCAAATTTCCAACATGATTCTTCGACTCTTTAGATTCCAGCCTCGAGACGAGGCCAATTCTGCCTTCACGCTGGACCAGGTGGAAGACATCGTTGAAGAGTCTCAGCGCAGCGGAACCCTGGCCGATGCATCGGCAACCATCACCAACGCCTTTGAATTCACCGAAAAAGTGGTGGGGGACATCAAGCATCCAATCAATCAGTTGATTACTTTGACTGCAGACGCCACTCCACAACAGTTGCAGGATGCGGTAGCTGAGCATGGCTTTAGTCGCTACCCGGTCAGAAGCGAAGCTGGAGACCTAATCGGCTACTGGCACATCAAAGATGCACTAATTGAAGATCCCGAAAAGTTCACGAGGCCTTTGCAGTCTAAACGCATGCGAACACTAATTTCAGTTTCGGAAAGTGCCGAACTCGAAGATGCCCTTGCTCAAATGAGAAAATACGGCGCACACATCGCTCGAACTTTTTCAGCCGATGGAACAATTACCGGCTGCTTGTTCCTGGAAGACATCATCGAAGTCTTGGTTGGGGAGATTGAAGACGCCACTAGGCGCTAGGCCAAACTCCTCTTTCATATTGACTAGGCCAGGCAACCTCGACACCCAGTTCGTGCGCTGCGCGAAGCGGGAAATAGGGATCTCGCAATAGCTGCCTTGCCATCATGACTACATCGACTTCTCCCGAAGCGACAATCTGTTCCGCTTGCTGCGCATCGGTAATTTGACCAACTGCAGATACTGGTGCGCTGGTTGCCGCATGGGCGGATTTACTGAATTCAACTTGATAGCCCGGGCCTGATGGAATCTTGACGCCAGTAATAAGACCACCGGAGGACAAATCAAACATGTCAGCACCTTTTTCGAATGCCCACTTTGCCACCTGATTGGTCTGCTCCTGATCCCAACCGCCCTCGACGTAGTCGGTTGCACTGAACCTAATCAGCAGCGGAACATCCTCACCAATTTCTTGGCGGACTGCTTCTAAAATCTCCAGCAGCAAACGTGCACGGTTTTCTAGGCTGCCACCGTATTTGTCGTCTCGCTTGTTGGAAATTGGGGAGAGGAACTGGTGGATTAGATAGCCGTGCGCGGCGTGAATCTCAATAACATCAAAGCCGGCTTTAATTGCCCTGCGAGCGGATAGCTGAAAATCTTTCACCAAGCCAGTGACCTCTTCGGTGCTGAGCTTTCTAGGCGCTTCATAACCAGTGAAGGCTTCGTCGGTAGAGGAGTAGGTCTGCCAGCCGCCATCGCTGATTGGAACTGAACCACTGCCGGACCAACTTCGATAAACAGAGGCCTTACGCCCTGCATGCGCTAGCTGCATGGCACTAACCGCACCGGCCTGCCTTATGAAATCGGTGATCCGTTTCCAAGCAACAACTTGCTCGTCATTCCAAATCCCTGCACACCATGGAGTGATACGGCCTTCTGGATTTACTCCACTTGCCTCCACCATTACCAGCCCAGCACCGCCAATTGCCCTGGCACCTAAGTGGACAAGGTGCCAATCGCCAACCACACCGTCTTTGTTTTCGCATGAATACATGCACATCGGTGATACCCATAAACGGTTCTTGACTTCAACCGATCGAATTTTGATCGGGCTAAATAGTTTGCTCATTTATCCATTTTCTGCAGTCGTGGCCAAGCTAAAACAATAAACAATCCAAGCAGTGCTCCCCAGCCAATTGCAAAATTAAGCGGGATCGCCAGAGTTAGAAGTCCAATCACTGAAGGACCGGCAAGGCCACCGATGTAGGTGATGCCTACAACTCGAGCCATGTTTCTGCCGGAGTGAGAAGCCTCCCCAATTTCACCACCAGCCGCAAAAAGCTGTGGGACAACTCCAGAAATTCCCAATCCGAGTAGGAACCAGCAAATCAGCGAGAAGGTCAGATTCGGAGCAAATGCCTGCAGGCCAATCGCAACTGCAGCGGACAGTGAGCCCCAAACAATGACAAACCCTCTACCTTTGCGCTCGACAATTCGATCAATAAAGATTCGTCCGGTAATCATTCCAATGTTGAATGCTGCTAGCCCCCAGGCTGCAATTCCTGCTCCAACCAACTGGATGTCACGCAGATAAAGGGCCGACCAGTCGTGGGCCACCCCTTCGATGATTGCTCCCGATGCGCTCATCAGACCAGCCAGGATTACAAAGCCCAGGACCCTGCGGTTTTGTTTTGAATTCTGCTTGTCAGTCGCACGATCACTGGTGACATTTGGTTTGTTAGGAAGCAGCCAGCTGGCCATGAAGAAACCAACTACAGCGAGAGTCAAGCCAACTATCGGAAGGGTTTGAGTTTGCTGAAATCCGGCAGAGATGGTTGCGAATCCAAGTGCTGCACCGAGTAATCCACCGACTGACCAGAACAGATGGAAGAAAGTAAAGATTGGCCGTGAATTCTCTTTTTCAACCTGCAGTGCTGCTGCATTCATTGCAACGTCGACCCCCGCAATACCAAAGCCAAGTAAGAGAATCGCTACTCCCAAAACAAATGGATTGAAAGCAAAGGCTGGGCCCAGCAGCGAAAGACCAACTGCAACTCCACCAATTCGCGTTGCTGTTTTGGCACCGACGTGATCTACCAGATAACCAAACAGCTGCATGGCGATAAAGCCGCCAACCCCGCTGAGCATTAGCAGTGCCCCCAAAAGGGTGTAATCAACGTTGGTGGCCACTTGAATTAGAGGAATGTGAACTGCCCAGAGAGCTAACGCGCTGCCACCGGATAAAAAGAAGAAGGCAACAGCAATTTTGGAACGAAGAAGACTCACGCCCTCAACTCTAGAGCAGCAGTTGCTGCAGCCGAGAGCCAACCGCCTGAGTCTCGATTAAGAATCCGTCGTGACCAAACTCACTCTGAATAACTTGCAGCTGACCACCGATTAGCGGACCACCAATTGAATCGGCAATCAGCTGCTGGCCGCTGATTGGGAACAAGCGGTCATTCTCAATGCCCAACACCAATGTTGGGCACTTTATTTGATGCAGTGCCGAGACAACAGACTCCCTGCCTCGCCCCACATCGTGAGAGTTCATAGCGCTAACCAGGTTGATGTAGCTGTTGGCATCGAATCTGCGAACAAACTTGTTGCCGTGAAAATCTAGATAGCTTTCAACCGCATATTTTCCTTGTTCGGTAATTGGACTGACCTGGGATTGCCAAGTTCTTCCAAAGCGCTCATTTAGTTCTTGCGGCGATCGATAGTTCAAAAGCGCCATTCGTCTGGCCAAAGCTAAGCCGCGATGCGGACCAAAACCGGGCTTGGCGTCGTAATACCAACCACCCGCAAAGTTTTCATCTGACCTGATGGCCTCAAGTTGAACAGTGTTCAATGCAATCTGATCGGCAGTGGAGTAAGGAGGTGCGGCCAATATCCCTAGCCTCGTGATGCGCTCAGGGTATTCAATAGCCAACTCCAGCGCATGCATGCCAGCCATTGAGCCGCCAATCACAACATACTTTTCAATGCCCAGTTGCTGCATCAGAATTGAAAATGCCTGAGCTTGATCGCGAATTGTCAGCTGCGGAAAGTTAGCCCCCCATTCGCGTCCCTTTGGATCGAGCGAACTGGGTCCGGTTGAGCCCTGACAGCCACCTAAAACATTCGGGGTTATCACAAAGAAGCGATTGGTATCTATGTATAGATCGGGACCAATTACCCCGTTCCACCAACCCGCGGTTGGGTGTCCCTCACCTGAATTTCCAATTGTGTGGCTGTCACCGGTTAGCGCATGCAGAACCAAAACCGCATTGTCTTTGTCGGCGTTCAGCTCACCCCAACTTTCATAGGCAAGCTTTGCAGATTGGATTTGCTTACCCGATTCAAGAGTTATTGAAAAGGGTTCTGAAAACTTTCTGTTGCCAATTGGATCGCCAGCTAACCAAGCACCGGTAGCGGGAGGTCTTCCGACTAACTGACGACGCTGCTCCTCGGAAATGAATTCCGAGGGAGCAGAGTCTTCAGATATCTGAAAGTCCATTTACTTTGCGGCGGCAAAACCCTTCTGCAAATCGGCGATGATGTCGTCGTAGGTCTCAAGCCCAACCGATAGACGAACTAATCCCGGCGTTACACCGGTCGTTAGCTGGTCAGCTTCGCTGAGCTGAGAGTGGGTGGTGGAAGCCGGGTGGATAACCAGTGATCTAACATCACCAATGTTTGCCACGTGGCTGTGCAGCTCCAGGGCATCCACAAACTTAATTCCAGCTTCAACTCCGCCAACAATTTCAAAAGACAGGACTGCTCCAGCACCCTTTGGTGCATAGGTCTTCTGAGCTTGGTGGTAGGGGGAGCTGGCAAGACCTGCGTAGTTCACCTTGCTTACCTGCGGGTGTGCCTCGAGCCACTGCGCAACCTTGTTCGCGTTCTCAACGTGACGCTCAATGCGCAGGCTAAGAGTTTCAATTCCTTGAATTAACGAAAACGCTGAGTCAGCGGAGATTGCAGCACCGATGTCGCGAAGCAACTGAACTCTTGCCTTGATGATGTAGGCAATGCCGTCTCCAAGCGCCTGAGTGTAAACAACACCGTGGTAGCTAGGGTCCGGTTGAGTCAGACCTGGGAACTTGTCTGACTTCGACCACTCAAACTTTCCGCCATCCACAATCACACCGGCAACCACTGTGCCATGACCACCGAGGAACTTGGTGGCTGAGTGCACGACGATGTCGGCTCCGTGCTTCAGTGGCTGAATTAGATATGGGCTAGCAACAGTGTTGTCGACGATCAGCGGAACGCCGTTCTTGTGAGCCACGTTGGCAACCTTTCGGATGTCCAAGATCGAAGCTCTTGGGTTTCCGATGGTCTCGCCAAAGAAGAGTTTGGTGTTTGGGCGAACTGCTCTCTGCCACTCTTCCTCGTCATCTTGGTTCTCAACGAAGGTGACCTCAACGCCCAACTTAGGCAGCGTGTACTTGAAGAGGTTGTAGGTGCCACCATAAAGAGTGGATGAGGAAACCACGTGGTCGCCAGCTTGCGCAATGTTCAAAATTGCGAAAGTGGTCGCTGACTGGCCACTCGAAAGAAGCAGTGCTGCGGTTCCGCCTTCCAGGGCAGCAATTCTCTTCTCAGCCACATCCTGGGTAGGGTTCATGATTCGGCTGTAAATGTTTCCAAACTCCGCTAGTCCAAACAGATTGCGAGCATGCTCGGCTGAATTGAATGTGTATGCGGTTGTCTTATAAATAGGTACAGCTCGTGCATTGGTGGCTGGATCGCTGGTTGCACCAGCGTGAATCTGCAGCGTCTCAAAGCCCCAGTTAGTTGAATCAGACATGACTACCCTTCGTGTTTGATAAGTGTTAGCAAACTATGGCCCAGCTGCTTTCTCTAGGCAAGTAGGAAAGTAATAGACCGTAACTTTAGCCCAGGTGGCTAAAGGCCAGCGAGGCCAATAGCGCGGCACAGAGCGGCAGAACCGAGTCATCAAACTGAGCCTTGGCAGAGTGGTTGGTCGGTGCGCTCTGGAAGTCAATCTCAGGCGGGCAGGCCCCAACAAACACGAAGGCGCCGGGCACCTCGGCCACGATTGAGGCGAAGTCCTCACCGCCTGCGATCGGTTTCTGCATCGGCATGTAGCCGGCCTCGCCAACCAACTGCTTGGCGACCTGCTCGACTCGCTCAACCGCGCGAGCATCGTTCATTAGAACCTTGGTGGCCCTGCCGAAGCTGACATCGGCCTTGGTGGAGAACCCCTCGGCAATGCTGTGAATCAGTTTGGGGGCAAGCTCATGCAGTTTCTTGGTGTTTTCTTCGGAGAAGGTCCTCACCGTCGCTCCGAAGCTGGCCGAATCGGCAATCACATTGGTGGTTGCATCGTCGCCCGCTCGAATCCAACCGACATTCATAATCACCGGGTCGAACTGATCAAATTGCTTATTCAACAAGTTTTGCAGGGCTGCAATTGATTCGACCATCGGAGTTACGGGGTCTTTGCTGAGCCAGGGCATGGAGCCGTGGCCACCTGCGCCGTGGAAAGTCACGTTTAGATCGCCGGCGCTCGCCATCAGAGGACCGCTCTTGCAGGCAATTAAGCCCTTGGGCATTGATGTAAAGACGTGCAGACCGTATGCAGCGATTGGTCTTGAACCGGTCAGGTCAAGCATGCCTTCTTCAATCATTACATCGGCCCCGTGGTGACCCTCCTCACCGGGTTGGAACCAAATCAAAACCTCACCATTTAGTTTGTCTTTGTGAGTGGCAAGCAGGTGAGCTGCTCCAATGCCTGCTGCCATATGGAGATCGTGGCCGCAGGCGTGCATGAAACCGTTTGTTGACGCATAAGGTAATCCGGTTTCTTCAACAACCTTCAAAGCATCCATGTCAGCTCGAAGCAAAACGGTTGGACCAGGGTTCGCACCCTTGATGCGAAGCACAATTGAGCTCAGACCCTTACCTAAAGTAATCTCGCCCAGACCTTCAATTGACGCAAGAATTCGAGCCTGAGTTTTTGGCAGATTCAGGGCGAATTCTGGTATTTGATGCAGGTCTCTGCGAATCTCGGTCAGAGTTTTCGCATATTGGCTGGCTTCGGTAAGTAGCTCTTGAGCTGATGGCATCGCTGCTCCTTCTTCTGGAATCATCTTCGCACTTTTACTATTAGCTCATGCTCGAATCTGTCCATCCCGACTGGCAGCCGCTGTTTGCGGCTCAGCGCCAGCGGCTGGATGGCATATTCGAGCTTCTTGCGGGCGAGGAAATAGTTCCACGGTCCGACCTAGTCTTTCGGGCATTCAGTCGATCACCCAAGGATTACCGAGTCTTGCTATTGGGACAAGATCCCTACCCAAACCCGCAGCATGCAATGGGTCTGGCGTTTGCGGTGCCAGCTGGCACTAAACCGCTGCCGCCATCGCTTCAAAACATCTATACCGAGCTGCAATCAGACCTGGGCATCGACAGTCAACCTGACTTGCTTCATTGGCATGAGCGAGGAGTGCTTCTGCTAAATCGACATCTGACAACCAGAGCCAATGAGACCGCCGCCCATTTCAAACTCGGTTGGGACACATTTACAAAGGCAGCAGTTTCACATCTATTAGAGGTAAGAGAAAACAAACTAGTCTCAATTCTGTGGGGCAGTAAAGCGCAGGAGCTATCGGAAGAGCTTTCCCAAGGAAAAGTGATATCTTCCGTGCATCCTTCGCCCCTTTCTGCCTATCGGGGATTCTTTGGTTCCAAGCCCTTCTCTCAAGCAAACCAACTGCTAACCCAAATGGGCGAACCGCCGATTGATTGGAGCTAGCGATGGTTGACTCCGAAACGCGCTGGCGGCTTGTAAGGAAACTGAGGTCAAAGACTTCAGCAGAGCAGTCACCAATTGCTATCAGACCAGCACTGCTGACTGACATGCCGCAGGTGCGAGACATCTACAACTTTTATGTTCAAAACACTGTAATTACCTTTGATGATAAGCCCCTCGATTTAAGGCACTGGCAGGAAAAGTTTGAGCACATCAACAAGCTAGCTTTGCCGTTCTTGGTTCTGCACAGGGGGAGCGAATTACTCGGTTTTGCTTTTGTGGCACCCTGGCGCCAAAAGACCGGCTATCTGAAAATAGTTGAGAATCAGATTTACCTAGCGGCGGCTGCCACTGGAAAAAAATTAGGAGCAAGACTCTTTGATGCTTTGCTGCAATCCTGCAAAGAGGGTGGAGTTAAGGAAGTGATTGCCGTGATTGCTGATCGAGGGGCTCACGCATCAATCGCACTTCACAAAAAACACGGATTTGTTGAGCAGGGACATTTGGCAAATGTTGCCATGAGGTTTGGAAAACCAATCGGCAGCTATCTGCTTTCTCTGAAGCTTTAGTTGGCGACAATAACTTCTTTAACTTTGGAGCGAAGAACAACCAGCGCTTTATTAGTGAGTCCCTTGCTGGTTATTACGACGTCGGCCTGATCAAAATCAGCAAATGAAGAAAAGCCACGGACGCCCCACTTCGTTGAGTCGGCTAGCACTACAAATTTTGAGCTTCGGCGTATTACCTCTCGGTTTGTCTCGGCTTCTACCAGGTTTGGTGAACTGAATCCAAACTCGCTGTCCATACCGTGGGTGCCCATAAAGACAAAGTCAAGATTGAATCTCGAAAAAACTTCGGTTGCGATATTTCCAACTAGTGAATCTGTTGGTGTTCTAACTCCACCAGTCAAAACAATGGTTTGGTCTGCTCTGGATTTCTGAGCAAACAAATCTGAAATTGGAACAGAATTTGTAACGATAGTTAGAGCTGGAACGTCCCTGAGAAGTTTTGCTAGCGCATAGACCGATGAACCGCCCATCAGTGCTACTGCCATTCCAGGCCGGACCAGCTCGGCTGCCTTTGCTGCAATCGCCTCTTTTGCCCGCTGTTCCTTCATGGAATTTGCTGCAAAGGGCGGTTCCAGGGTTAGAGAAAGGGTGTTCGCGGTCACGCCACCGTGGACCTTGTCGACCAATCCTTGAGCGGCCAATTGCTCGACATCGCGACGGATGGTTACTTCTGAAACCCCCAGTGAGTCCGCCAGATCGGCTATTCGAAGGGCCCCGGAGGAACCGACTTCCTCCAAAATCTTGGCTTTTCGCTGTGCTGCCAGCATTTTTGGCCTCCCTCCCTGCCAAAACATTATTGCCGATTTACGAATTTGAGCGTTTTCTTACTAACGGAATGATTACTTTTGTCGTTTTTAATTCGAAAAGTTTGGGAATATTGGCCCAGTTCGTTCAGACCCAATCATTCGGGTCTTCCAAGGCAGGATTTGGTTGGTCGAGCGGACAGGCTCTCCTTCGGGAGAGTGCAGACAATTGAATAGCAACTGAGTAGTCACTGGACGGGGCTTTACTCCGTCCAGTGACGGCTATCAGACTAGGAAGATGAAGGATT
>JACCDJ011525455.1_pt1 | contig 15349 bp, 12 predicted proteins | sample 7444481 | NCBI WGS metagenome assembly JACCDJ01 (sample SAMN15323435, study PRJNA562643) | freshwater metagenome | isolation source: river surface water | place: USA:Blue River Watershed | collected 2017-08-15 | reverse complement strand
TCTGCTAGTTAGGCCTGTTCCTCCGGTGGAAGCTTTCGTATCGCTATGGTCAGACGCTGAAGCTAGCCGAGATTTCAAGGCGATTGGAGACTGCCTAGTTATTTCCCCAGGCGCTTAATCACCAATTGATCGCGCCGACTGCCTGCAAAAGCTCTTGTGGTGAAACCTTCAGCGCCAAGCAAAGCGGGCCGATCTGACCCGAGGGGATTTCTCTCTGCTGATGGAAGTATCTGCTTAGGGTCGATTTATTAAAACCGTGCGCCAAAGCGAACTGGGTTAGAGAGTCGAATCCGCTCTCGCCAATCTTGGCGTTGAACCACGCCCATGTCTCTTCAGCGGTCTGCACGTTAGCCTTCTGGACTGAATAGCGCTGGTCAGCGCCGAACAATCAAAGAATAGTCTGTCCATCTGTCAGACCTAGCATGCGAGCACGCGCAACGTGTGACCTAGCGTCCATGAGCAATCGCATTTCCTCTGAGCCGATATAGCCCAGCTCGTCTTCCATGGTTCAAATTTCCAACAAGTGCGTGAAATGCGCAAGACTCGTGTTGCGGCATAGCTCCGATTGCCAACCTAGGGCAAACCCTCGCTTAGATTAGGCAGGTGAACCAAAGCGAAGAAACACCGACAACAAACGGCAGCAAGCCTGGTTCGGTGATTCGCAACCGCAACTTCCAGTTCCTCTGGGCCGGTCAAACCATCAGCGCAATCGGCGATCAGATGAGCGGCCTGGCTCTGCCGGTTCTCGCGGTGACCATGCTCACCGCCTCGGAGTGGCAGGTCGGCATGATGAATGCCGCAGGCCTGAGCATGTTCCTGCTGATAGGCCTCCCGGCCGGTGCGTGGGTCGACCGCTGGCGCAAGCGTCGCGTCATGATCCTCGCCGATATTGTGCGAATGCTCGCCGTTCTCTCGGTTCCAATCGTTTACTTCACCGCCGACCTACAGATGTGGTACCTGATTCTGGTCGCCGCGATTATGAGCGTCGCCAACGTCTTCTTCGACGTCGCGTACCAGAGCGTCCTGCCGCTGATGCTGCCGAAGGACCAGATGGCCAAGGCTAACTCTGCGCTCGAGACCACCATGCAGACCGCCCGAATCGGCGGCCCAGCCGTCGTCGGCTTCCTGCTGACCATCGTCAAGGCCCCGGTCTTGATGTTCATCGACTCGTTCTCATTCCTAGTGAGCCTGTTTGCCATCAGCCGAATCAAGATCGACGAGTCGGCCGTTCCAAAGAAAGACCGCAAGCCGCTAAAGACCGAGATCGTCGAGGGCGTGCGGTTCGTCGCCAAGCACCCGATCATCAGCCGCATCACGCTGTCGACCTCGGTCTACAACTTCTTCAGCACAGGCATTCACACGCTCAGCCCGATCCTCGTGCTACGAACCATGGATGTGTCACCCGCGCTGTATGGCGTAACCTTCACAATCGGTGCGGTTGCCGGACTCGCGGGTGCCGTTTCGGCGGCCAAGATCGGCGAGCGATTCGGCCAGGGCAACACCGTAATCGCGGCCATGGTACTCAGTGGCGTCGCTGCGTTCGGCTTCCCCATCGCAGCAATGATCGGCAACGCGAGCGCACTCCCGATCGTGTTCGTCTCTGAGGCTCTGATTTCTTTCTGCGGCCTGGTCTACAACATCACCCAGGTCAGCGCGCGCCAGGCTCTGTGCCCAGAACACCTGCTCGGTCGCATGAACGCTTCCATTCGTTTCTTTGTTTGGGGCGTTATGCCAATCAGCGCGTTGGCCGCCGGCGCCTTCGCGAGCGGATTCGGTATGGTTCCGGTCATGCTGGTCGGTGCCATTGGCGCGATGACGGCGAGCTGGTTTGTCTTCGCTTCGCCACTGCGCGGAATGAAGAACATCGTGGCCGAGGCCGCAAAGTAAGTGGCCAGATTCCCTGCTTCCGGCGCCCTTAGGGCGCTCAATCATCGTAACTACAGGGTGCTCTACCCCGCGCAGGTGCTCTCGAGCATCGGAACCTGGGCGCAACGCGTTGCGCAAGACTGGCTGGTTCTGGAGCTAACCGGCAGCGCGCAGCTGCTCGGTCTGGTTACCGCGCTGCAATTCTTACCCGCGCTGCTATTGAGCCTGTATGGTGGCGTTCTCGCCGATCGCTTCGACAAGCGCACTTTGCTCATGCTCACCAATACGGGTGCTGGTCTTTCGTCTGCGGTACTCGGCGTGCTCACCGTCACCGGCGCCGTCGAGATTTGGCATGTTTGCGTCCTGGCCTTCACCGTCGGCGTCTTCAGTGCGCTCGACGCACCGGTTCGCACCAGCTTTAGTTCGGAACTCGTCGGCGTCAAAGACATCCCGAGCGCTATCAGCCTGAACTCGGCCAACTTCAACGCTGGTCGCCTGATTGGCCCGGCCGCATCGGGCTTGATGATCGTGGCATTCGGAACCGGGGTATCGTTCCTCGTGAACTCGCTGACCTACCTCATTCTGGTGGTAGGCCTGCTCGCCCTGCGTCGCGATGAATTACACATCGCAGTCAAACCAAACGGCGATGCCAAGCTGCGCGAGGCAGTGCAGTATGTGCTTTCGACCCGCAACCTGCTTCTGGTCATGCTCGCCGTGTTGTTCAGCACCACCTTTGGGCTCAACTTTCAAATCTTCACGGCGCTAATGGCAACTAAGGAATTCGGCAAGGGCCCGGCCGAATTCGGACTGCTGGGTAGCGTGCTCGCCGTCGGTTCGTTCACCGGCGTCCTGATCGCAGCAAGGCTCGAACACCGTCGGGTGCCCAAGTTCATCATGGCCGGAGCAACCCTGTTTGGTTTGATGCTCTGCGTCACCGCTTGGATGCCGACCTACGTCAGTTACGCGGTCTCGCTTCCGTGGACCGGCCTCGTGGCACTCGTCACCCTGATTTCGGCCAACTCCTACGTTCAAACCAACTGCGAGCCCACCCTTCGCGGTCGCGTCATGGGCATCTATCTTTTGATCTTTATGGGCGGCACGCCATTGGGTTCGCCCCTCATTGGCTGGTTGGCCGAGGTGGTAGGCGTTCGCATGACGATCATGCTCTGCGGTTTGATTGTCGCGGCTGCGGGAGCAACGCTTCTTGTAGTTCTGCGCCGTGGCGGCTCACAGCCCGCATCGGTTCGATCACCGGTGCAGCACGGGCCTGAAACCAATGCTTAGCTGGGTCGAAGTCGAGGCGATCGCCAATCGAATCCCTGGATTGGTTTTTCACTCGGCCGATCCCGCTGACCCTAGTAGCCACCGAAGTTGGTCGGGGTTGCGCCCAAATGTGATCTGGGAGCGTCCACTGAGCAAGAAAGACCTGCTGGCTTTGGGAGACAAGGCACCAAGGGGCGCAGTGCTTGCCATTCACACGATCGATCTGACCGAGAAGCTTGCTTGGATAGAGACCGAACCGGCCACCTGTTTTGACAGCCCACACTTCTCGGGCTACCCAGCCGTGCTCGTGAATCTGGACACAGCCGACCCCAAAGTGGTCTTCGAGCTGATTGCCACTGCGTCTGAGTTGTTACCAAGAAAGCCAAGTCGGTAGCTCCTAAGGGTCATAAAATCTGACCAAGGGGGAATCATGAAGATTCGTAGCATCAAACTCATTGGCATTGCTCTGGGGGCTCTTTTAGTAACCGGCACGTTAGCGGCCTGTTCATCAAGTGCATCGGATAGTCCGGTAAATCAAACTGCCGCCTTCGATGAAAGCGGCGAGCCGACCACTCCAGGCGAGTACGGTTACGGAGTTAGCGGATCGATGCTTCCAGCCTGGAACGAGGATGGCGACAACCTTTCGGATGACGATGAAGTCATGGCAGATGTTTGCCAGTACGTCGAAGCCTTCGAAACTGGCACCCTCCGCATGGGTGGTGCCGACGCAGTAGTTCTCGAGCGCGACGAATTGATTGCTGACTTTCGCTTGAACGTTCTGGCGTCGCTTAAGTACTCGATTGGCGACTATCCGGAGCTCGATATCTACTTCCAAGGAGCTAAGGAGAAACTTGCCGACCCTGGGCAGAACACCCAGTACTACCAGATGCTGCTAAAGACTTGTGGCCCATACAACGCTATGCTCACGCGCACGATCGCCAACTGGGTCGAGCCGACCACTTTAGGTCCCGACGGCTGTTGGACTTCAGGAAAGCCAAAGAACTTGATCGCTTATCTGCAGAAGAAAGACGGGCAAAAGTGGGTGAACATCGAAACCGTAATCGGGTTTACCAAGGGTGAAGGCGGCTGTACCGACAAGGATTACCCTTACGGCTACTCAACCACGCACACTTTCTGGCACGACACGGAAGTTCGCTGGGTTGTGAAGACGCTCGACGGCACCAAGTTCAACGACGGCACTAAGCAGAACATCTCCGACACCCTGCTAATCACTGCGGGCCAAGCATCTGCTTGGTAACAGAAGCAAGTTGGTTCAACCCAGGATCGCTACACGGTGAAACCGCGTTAGCGCGCGCTGACGAGGGTGTCGCGCCTTGAGCCTAGGCCTCAAATAACTCGGCGATGACAATCTTTGTCATTCCGCGCAGAGCCTCATTGGCGAACTGAGCCTTAGCCGGATCTGGGTTTTCGAGGTGTTCGCGCATCTGGATGGGACTCACCTGCCAGGTCACGCCGAATTCATCGGTACACCAACCGCAACGTCCGGGCTTTCCCTTGGCGGTGATTGCGTCCCAGAGGCGATCTACCTCGTCCTGGCCGTCAACGTTGAGCGATAGCGAGATCGAGTCGTTGAATTCCGGACCACCAGGCCAGTTCATGCCAATAAACGAGTGGCCATAGATTGAAAAGTCGGCGGTGAAGCGCGGCTTATCTGGATCTGGTCGATTCTCGGAGTGAATTGCAAAATCCGTGAACGTCTGCTCGTAGAAGGCGAGGGCCTCGTCCATGTTGCCCGGAAACCACAGGAAGGTCTTGAGTCGCGTCGGCTTGGTCATGTTTCGACCCTAGCCCACCAGACCAACGGCGTCGCAACTCCAGCTGCTGCCTAGAGAGCCGCCCCACATTTGCCGCAGAAACTCATGTCCGGTTGGGCCTTGGCTCCGCACTTAGTGCAGAAATCGGACTTCGGGGCCGGAGTGGAATCGCCAATCGGGTTAACCGCATTGGCAACGATCGCAGCCAGGTCATTCACGGCATCTGCGTACTTGGCTTCCATGCCAAGCATCACGCCGAATCCCAGATCGTCACGCGCCCAGATCCGCACCTCGCCTGCTCCGCTGGTAGCCGTGAAGTCGACCTGCACCTGAACCGGAAGCACCTTGAGATTGACGAAAGCGCCACCTAGCGTGCGCATTTTTAACTGCGATCCGCGTTTTGCCGTGATTTGAGTTGCTGTCTGCGACTGAATCTTGCAGCCATCTGCCGCTAGTGCTGCAGCCACGAGCTTTGGAGCTTGAGCTAGATCTGTGACCTTTAAGGCCAAGCGTGCGTCCATTCGATTCCCCCAACATGAAAGTTGATTTGATGATAGCCACGAAAGCCACTCTTTGCCCTGAGCGTGCTTCGGTTAAAGCGAAATGCCTCCCTTTCGGGAGGCATTTCTTTTGTGGAGACTAGGGGGGTCGAACCCCTGACCCCCTGCTTGCAAAGCAGGTGCTCTACCAACTGAGCTAAGTCCCCATTCGGAAGGCCGTCTCCGATGGAGAAGACTTCCTGGTGGGCCTAGGAGGACTTGAACCTCCGACCTCTTCATTATCAGTGAAGCGCTCTAACCACCTGAGCTATAGGCCCGTGTAGCCTTCACAAACTTACACGAAAACAGAACAGCGCGCAAACCAAAGTTGAAAACTTCGATTTGCGCGCTGTTTTTGAGTTAGCTGTTCGACGTGAAACCGACCGAAACACCACCGGTGATGCGGCCGATTACGTTGAAGATCAGTGCGGTCACGCCCGAAAGCAGGGTGCCGGCAACCATCTGGATGAAGGCAAGCGCCAGAGCGAACGACATGACACGAGGCAGGCTCAGGGTCTGGCCGACGTCGAGCGAGCTGCTGCCCGATGAACCATTGATCAGGCTGTTTAGCGAACCGAAGATTCCGGCCTGGCTGGCGACGAGCCAAGTCAGGAAGAAGGCAACCAGAATCGCAACGCCGATAGCGACGGTGCACAGGAAGCCAACGCGGATTGCCGACCAAAAGTCGACGTGAACGAGCTTGAGCTTGACCTGCTTTGGGGCTGGTCCTGCGGCTCGAGCCGCTGCGCTCTTGGCAGCCTTACGGATGCGTTCCTTCATTACTCGGCTCCTTCAGTCGAGGTTTCCCCCTCAGAGTCAACCGCACCCTCATCGCCTTCTGCAAGTGCGTCTGCCGAAGTCTCGAGGTTGCGCTCGGTGTTCTTGGCGATGCCGATGATCGAGTCGCTGTCGTCAAATCGAGCGAAAACGACGCCCATTGTGTCGCGACCGCGGGCCGGAACCTCAGCAACGGCCGAGCGAACTACCTTGCCCTGCTCGAGAACTACAAGAACCTCGTCGTCTTCGCCCACGATTAGTGCGCCAACCAGGTCGCCGCGCTTCTCTTCGAGCTTGGCAACCTTGATTCCGATGCCGCCGCGGTTCTGGGTGCGGTACTGATCGACCGAGGTGCGCTTTGCGAAGCCACCCTCGGTGACTACGAACACGAACGAACCATCAACGTCGTTGATGACCGATGCATTGAGCAGGTAGTCGCCGTCACGGAAGTGCATACCGATGTTTCCCGAGGTGTCGCGACCCATCGGGCGCAGGCTTTCGTCCGAGTTCGAGAATCGGATCGACATACCCTTGCGCGAAACAAGCAACAGGTCGTCGGTCTCGCTGGCAAGCATCGCTGAGACGAGCTCGTCGCCCTCGCGCAGCTTGATCGCGATGATTCCGCCGGTGCGCGGGGTGTCGTATGCCTCGAGCGCGGTCTTCTTGACCAGACCGTCGCGGGTTGCGAGCACCAGGTAAGGCGCGGCCTCGTAGTTCTTGAGGTCGATTACCTGTGCGATCTTCTCGTCTGGCTGCAGCGCTAGCAGGTTTGCAACGTGCTGGCCCTTCGCGTCGCGGCCGGCCTCTTGCACCTCGTAGGCCTTGGTGCGATAGACGCGGCCTTTGTTGGTAAAGAACAGCAACCAGTGGTGAGTAGTGGTCACGAAGAAGTGATCGACCACGTCGTCGGCGCGAAGCGCGGTGCCTTTTACGCCCTTGCCGCCGCGGTGCTGCTGGCGGTAGTTGTCGCTCTTGGTGCGCTTGATGTAGCCGCCTCGAGTGAGCGAGATGACCATTTCCTCTTCTGGAATAAGGTCTTCGACGCTCACGTCGCCGTCAAAACCGGCGATGATCTGGGTGCGGCGGTCGTCGCCGTGCTTGGCAACAACCTCATCGAGTTCCTCGTTCACGATGGCGCGCTGGCGGGCCGGGTCGGCAATGATCGCCTTGAACTCAACGATTTGTGCCTCTAGTTCGGCCGCCTCGTCGATGATCTTTTGGCGCTCAAGGGCTGCGAGCTGGCGCAGCTGCATGTTCAGAATCGCTCGAGCCTGTAGTTCGTCGATGCTCAGGAGCTCAATCAGGCCGTCGCGAGCCTCTTCAACGTTCGCGCTCTTGCGAATCAGAGCGATTACGGCGTCGAGTGCGTCGAGTGCCTTTAGGTATCCGCGCAGGATGTGGGCGCGCTCCTCTGCCTTACGCAGACGGAACTGGGTGCGGCGAACGATGACCTCGATCTGGTGCTTCACCCAGTTGGTGATGAAGCCATCCAGGCTCAGGGTGCGAGGAACGCCGTCGACCAGGGCCAGCATGTTGGCGCTGAAGTTCTCCTGGAGCGGGGTGAGCTTGAACAGGTTATTCAAGACCACGCGGGCGACCGCGTCCTTCTTCAAGACAAGTACCAGACGCTGGCCGGTGCGGCCCGAGGTCTCATCGCGAATGTCGGCGATGCCCTGCAGGCGGCCTTCCTTCACGAGTCCGGCAATCTTCTCGGCCAGGTTGTCAGGGTTTACCTGGTAAGGCAGCTCGGTAACGACGAGGCAGGTGCGGTTCTGCAGCTCTTCGACGTTGACGATTGCACGCATGGTGATTGAGCCACGACCCGTGCGGTAAGCCTCTTCGATGCCCTTGCGACCAAGAATGGTTGCGCCGGTTGGGAAGTCTGGGCCCTTAACGCGTGCAATGAGGGCCTCGAGTAGCTCTTCATTGTTGGCATCTGGGTTTTCGAGGTACCACTTGGCACCCGCGGCAACCTCGCGAAGGTTGTGTGGCGGGATGTTCGTGGCCATACCGACCGCGATACCGATCGAGCCGTTGACCAGCAGGTTCGGGATGCGGCTAGGCAGGATGGTCGGTTCCTGGGTGCGGCCGTCGTAGTTGTCCTGGAAGTCGACGGTTTCTTCGTCGATGTCGCGGACCATCTCCATAGCCAGCGGCGCCATGCGGCACTCGGTGTATCGCGGCGCTGCGGCTGGGTCGTTACCTGGCGAACCAAAGTTGCCCTGGCCCGAAACCAGCGGGTAGCGCAGGCTCCAGTCCTGAACCAAACGGACGAGAGTGTCATAGATCGCGCCGTCACCGTGTGGGTGGAACTGACCCATGACGTCGCCGACAACGCGCGAGCACTTGCTGAACTGCTTGTCTGGGCGGTAACCGCCGTCAAACATCGCGTATAGCACGCGGCGGTGAACCGGCTTGAGGCCGTCGCGCACGTCTGGGAGGGCGCGGCCCACGATAACGCTCATCGCGTAGTCGAGGTACGAGCGCTGCATTTCGACCTGAAGGTCGACCTGCTCGATGTGATCGTGCTGTTCGTTTTCGATAGTTGGAGTGTCTTCTGCCATGATCTAGCCTTCTAAACCTTTAGATGTCGAGGAATCGAACGTCTTTAGCGTTCTTTTGGATGAACGTGCGGCGGGCATCGACGTCTTCACCCATGAGGGTGCTGAAGATCTCGTCAGCGATGGCTGCGTCGTCAAGCGTGACCTGCAGCAGGGTGCGGCGTGATGGGTCCATGGTGGTGTCCCAAAGCTCGTCGTAGTCCATCTCGCCCAGACCCTTGTAGCGCTGGATCGAGTTTTCCTTAGGGATCTTGCGGCCTGCAGCCTGGCCGGCAGCCAGTCGCTCGTCGCGTTCTGCGTCGGAATATACGTATTCGTGCTCTGCGTTCGACCACTTGATGCGGTACAGCGGCGGTTGAGCCAAGTAGACGTACCCGTGTTCGATGATCGGGCGCATGTAGCGGAACAGCAAGGTCAACAACAGGGTACGGATGTGCTGACCGTCGACATCGGCATCTGCCATGAGGACGATCTTGTGGTAGCGAACCTTTTCGATGTCGAACTCTTCGCCGATTCCGGTTCCGAACGCGGTGATCAGTGCCTGAACTTCGGTGTTGCCGAGGGCGCGGTCGAGGCGCGCCTTCTCGACGTTGAGGATTTTTCCGCGCAGCGGCAGGATCGCCTGGGTCTCAGGGTTGCGACCGCGCATGGCCGAACCACCTGCCGAGTCACCCTCGACGATGAAGACCTCAGAAACCTTCGGGTCGCGGCTAGAGCAGTCGCGCAGCTTGCCCGGCATGCCTACCGACTCGAGAAGACCCTTGCGACGCGTTGCCTCGCGAGCCTTTCGCGCCGCTAGGCGCGCGCTCGATGCCTGGATAGCCTTGCGGATTACCTCCTTGGCGACGGCCGGGTTGCGGTCGAGCCAGTCGGCGAATTCCTCGTTGACCACGCGCTGCACGAAGGCCTTGGCCTCGGTGTTGCCCAGCTTGGTTTTGGTCTGGCCTTCGAACTGCGGCTCGGACAGCTTGACCGAGATGACCGCGGTCAAACCTTCGCGGCAGTCATCGCCGGTGAGGTTCTCGTCCTTTTCCTTCAGCAGGTTGGTCGCGCGGGCGTACTTGTTGAGCAGCGAGGTCAGTGCGGCACGGAAGCCCTCTTCGTGCGTTCCACCCTCGTGAGTGTTGATCGTGTTCGCGTAGGTGTGCACCGATTCGTTGTATGCGGTGGTCCACTGCATCGCGATTTCGACCGACAGGTTCTTTTCGGTGGTCTCTGCTTCGATCGAGATGATGTCGGCGTTCACGACATCGGCCTTCTTCGAGTTGTTCAGGTACTCGACGTAGTCGATGAGGCCTCGCTCGTAGCAGTATTCGTCGTGCTGACCGTCGCGCTCGTCATTCAGCTCGATGCGGAGGCCCTTGTTCAAGAAGCACATCTGCTGGAAACGCTGGCGAAGGGTCTCGTAGTCGTATTCGACGGTCTCGAAGATTTCTGGGCTGGCCAGGAACTCGATGGTGGTTCCGGTGTAGTCAGCCGGCTCGCACTTTTCAATTGGGGCGTCTGGCACACCGATCTTATAGCTCTGGCGCCAGATGTTGCCGTCGCGGGCAACCGCAACCTTGAGTTGGGTCGAAAGCGCGTTTACGACCGAGGCGCCCACACCGTGCAGACCACCCGAGACTGCGTAGCCGCCACCGCCGAACTTACCGCCGGCGTGCAGGATGGTCAGAACGACCTGAACGGTCGAGATTCCCTCAGTTGGGTGGGTTGCGACGGGGATGCCGCGGCCATTGTCGACCACTCGGATCCAGCCATCCTTGGTGATTGTCACCTTGATGGTGTCGCAGTAGCCAGCCAGGGCCTCGTCAACCGAGTTGTCTACGATCTCGTAGACCAGGTGGTGAAGACCACGTGGACCAGTCGATCCGATGTACATGCCGGGGCGCTTGCGAACGGCCTCTAGGCCTTCGAGCACCTGGATATTTCCGGCGTCGTAGTTGTTTTCAGGTGTAGACATATTCGGTTGTTGCTCCTTACTAGCTTGGCGTTAGGCCCGGTGAACAGCGGCAACAAAAACCGACTTAAATTCGGGGTGTCTAACTAGTAAGAATTTTACGTTTTGATACCTACATTTATTGGGATTTAGGCCCGTATGTCACGAGGCAAATATCCGCGCCGTGTCGCGGAAAAACGGACTTTTCCACAGGGCATTTTTGGAGGCCGTGAACCCGCCGGGGACATGGCCGAAAATTGGGCTCGCCTGGACCTATCCGTAAGTGTCGCGAGGACCCCTGCCGGGCACAGATCTCTGACCCTTTTTCCAGTTCGGGGCGTCTGGGCCGATGAAGCGAATATCGGTCAAGACCAACTTCGGGAATGCCTCGGTCAGCGTCTTCAAAACCTGCGGTTTCATGAGTCGCAACTGAGTCGCCCAGGCAGTCGACTGACATCTAACCGTGAGCAAGCCGTTTTCCAGACGTTCGGGAGTCGAGGCTGCCGCGTTTGCCTCGCCAACCAGCTCTGCCCAGCGGTTAAAAAGATCTGCCTCGCTCAACTGGTTGTCCCAGCCGAACTTGGCGAGTAGTCCGTCTATTACCGAACCGGCCGCAACCACGTCTCGACCCGGGTCGAACGGCTTTGAGGTGGAGCGCTTTTCGCGTTCGGCTATTCGCTTGGCATCGCGGCTAAGACGCCCGGTCACTGCCTCGCGCATCTTCCAGTAAAACTCCTGAGCAAAGTCGCGCTTCTCGTCACTCATGCGCCGTCACCTCGCCCTTCACAACGTTAAACCGGCGGTATTTCAAGGATTCCGGCACATCAGCTAGGTCGGCTGCTGTAATCAAAACCTGTTCGTTACCCGCGATCAGGTCGGCCAGCCGGTTGCGGCGCCCCTCGTCGAGCTCGGCAAACACGTCGTCCAGGATCAAAATCGGGTCGCCCGAACGCGTCTCGGCTCGCAGCAGCTCGATGGATGCGAGGCGAAGCGCCAGCGCGAAGCTAATGCTCTCTCCGTGACTAGCAAACCCCTTGACCGGGAACTGCCCGAGGGTAAGCACCAAATCGTCGCGCTGCGGGCCAATCAGTGTCAGACCACGTTCGAGTTCCTTAGGTCGAACCTCGGAAAGTTTCACGTGAAACATCCGCTCTAGTTCGTCGCGGTCATCGGTCTGGAGGTACGTTCCTGCTCCTTCGGCCGCGTCAGCGGCTCGGATTGCGCCAAAATCGTCTTCCTCGGCCTCTGCCCCAAGAATCGAGCACTTCAATTGCATGTTCGGTTCGTTATTTGCAACCGCGATTGCCTGATAGGCCGAAACCAGATGCGGTCGCAGTCTTTCAATTAGCTGGACTCGGGCAGACATGATCTCTGCTCCATATTTGACCAGGCTGGCGTCCCATGCATCGAGCGTGCTGAGGGCTGCTCCCTTGGTTCCGGTGGCCCGAGCCGACTTTAGTAACGTGTTTCTTTGCTTCAAGACGCGCTCATAGTCGGAGTAAACGCCAGCGAAGCGGGGCCACACCTGCACCACCAGCTCGTCGATGAATTGGCGGCGCTCCGATGGGTCGCGACGCACGATGTCGAGGTCCTCCGGAGCAAACGTCACCGTGTTGACGTATCCGAGGATGTCTCTCACCCTCTGCGCGTCCGATTTGTTGACTCGGGCCTTGTTCTGGGCCGTTGCGTTTAGCTCTAGCTCTAGCAAGACGTCGCGATCTGCGTGGCTGGCCAATGCCCTAACTACCGCCCCACCGGCTTGTCCTCCTGCGGAATCGCGGTGAATCAGAGCCTGGTAGCCGGCAATGCGATGTGAACCGAGTGAGCTCAGGTAGGCGACCGCCTCGACGAGATTCGTCTTTCCCTGGCCATTTGGGCCCAAGAACAGGGTGACGCCGGGCGTTAGATCAACCTCAGCCGTGACGTAGTTGCGAAATCGGCTAAGAGTCAGATGCTTTATGAACACCTAGACTCGCCGACTTAGGAACGCGGCAGAAGGTTTGGCTGCAGCAGGTAGCGGTACGAGTCCTTGTCGCTGTTTTCCTTGGCACCGTGGCTAGTGAACAGGACTGGGCCTGGCTTGTTCGGGTCGTTCTGGCCCTTGGTGAAAGCCATGCGGACAAACTCGGTGTGAATACCGGATAGCGCCTCGATCAGGAACTGCGGCTTGAGCGGCGAAACGATCTCTGTGCCGGTCAATTCGGCGGGAATCGTTTCTGAGGCCTGGGCCATCTCGTTGCTGCTCGAGTCGAGGGTGACCTCAGACTCGGCAAAGCTGTAGCGAATAGCCAGGTTTGCGTCGGTGACAAGTGCAACTCGGCGGGTTGAGTCGAGTAGGTCCTGCTTCGAGATGATCGCGAAATGGTCGACTTCCTTAGGGAAGAACGGCTTGATGTCTGGGAAGGTCGCCTTGATCAGGGTCGAGGTAACCGAGCGGTTGTTTGCCTTGAACGCGATCATGCCGGTGTCGCCGGTCTTGGCCACGGAAATGGCGATTTCGCCAACGTTGCCGAAGTTCTTTGCCACTTCCTGAAGGGTGCGGGCCTTGACCAGAGCTGATTCGCCAACTGCGGCTGCTGCAATCTGGGCCTTCACCTCGACCATGGCCAGGCGGTAGCGGTCGGTGGCGACCATCGAAATGTCGTTTGCCTCGATCTCGAGTAGCACACCGGTGAGCCAAGAAACGGCCTCTTCGCGGCCAGCGGCCACCGAGACCTGGCCGATGGCTGTCGTGAATGCCTCTGCCGATACGGTTGCCGAGACCTCAGGGATGTCAGGAAGGGTTGGGTAGTTGGCGACATCCATGGTCAGCAGGGTGAACTTTGAGCTGCCGCAGCTAACCAAAACCTTGGAGCCGTCGGTCGAGATTTCGACCGGAGCGTTTGGCAGCTTGCTGACGATGTCGTTGAGCATGCGGCCCGAGACCAGGATGCTGCCGCTTTCCTCAACCTTGGCCACGATTTCGGCGCGAGCAGATACCTCGTAATCGAAGACTGAGAGGCGTACCGCGTTTGCGTCTGCCTCGATCAGGATGCCGGTGAGGATTGGCATTACCGACTTAGCAGGCAGCAGGCGATAGGCGAAGCTGACGGCATCGTGCAGAACGTCTCTGTTGACCTGAAACTTCAAGGCAATCCCCGAATCTTTTTATTGGCTTGATTGGATTTCAATCTTGGCACATGGCACAGACAATTCCTGGGTGAAAAGTCCTTTTCAGGCGACTTGGCGAGACTATTTTTGAACTCTCAACCAAAACCAAAGTCGTTATTGTCTAGATCTATTTCTTAATTCTTTTCTAATGATGTTAATAACGCTTGTGGATACTGTGGATAACTGCCTTCTTGCCAGTAATCGTCTGGGAACTACAACCGCGTAACTTGTTTGTGGATATGTGGAAAGATCTGTGGAAAACTTCCCGATCTGTGGATGCAACATCGAGATTGCACAGCAAAGAACCTCTTTCTGCACAGTAAAACACAGGTTTTCAACAGTTATCCACAGGGTTATCCCATTGGGGATTACTTGAAGGTTTAACGCAGGGTAAACAAAAACCGGCCCATCGAGAGCCGGTACAAACGGTCATCAAACACGACCTAGGGCACGCATTTACCGAGTCTTGCGACTCAGTGTGTTGATCAGCTCGGTGACCTGGTTGTAAATACCGAGGCGCTCAGACATGAACTGCTCAATCTTTCGGCAGGCATGCAAGACAGTGGTGTGATCTCGGTTTCCGAACTGCTGGCCAATCGCGGGTAGCGAAAGAGGCGTCATTTGGCGGCAAAGATACATGGCCACCTGGCGAGCTTGGGCGATCGCGGCCTTGCGCGAGCTACCGGTCAGATCATCGATTGAGATCTGGAAGTAGGCCGCAACCGCATTCATTACCTCGGTTGGGGTCGTAACGTCGTCGTTTGCAATGGCAACCAGACCCTTGAGAACGGTTTGAACCATCGGCATGTCGATCTGCTGCTTGCTGAGGCTTGACCAGGCCACAACCTGAGTCAGTGCACCTTCGAGCTCACGAATGTTTCGCGGAACTCGCGTCGCGATGTATTCGAGAACCTCATCCGGAACGCGACGGTTCTCTCGTTCAACCTTTTTGCGAAGGATCGCAATGCGAGTCTCGAGGGTAGGTGACTGGATGTCGGCGCTCAAACCACCGCTGAATCGCGAAATCAGGCGATCTTCAAACCCGGCAAGCTCCTTCGGAGGAAGGTCCGAGGTGATTACGACCTGCTTGTCGTTGTTGTGCAGCATGTTGAACAGATGGAAGAAAGCCTCCTGGGTGCCCTCCTTGCCTGCCAAGAACTGGATGTCGTCAATCAAGAGCACGTCGATAGCGCGGTACTGGTTTTGGAACTCGGCCATCGTCTGATCGCGCAGAGCATTGATGTAGTCGTTAGTGAACTCCTCGCTGTTTACGTAGCGAACTCGAATTCGTGGGTAAAGACTCGTCGAATAGTTTCCGATTGCGTGCAGCAGGTGTGTCTTGCCCAGTCCTGAGTTTCCGTAGACAAACAGGGGCTTGTATGCCTTGCCCGGCGCTTCGGCAACCGCCAGCGCAGCAGCGTGAGCCATACGGTTCGACTCACCAATGACGAAGTTGTCGAAAGTGTAGGCAGGATTCAGGAC
>JACCDJ011245100.1_pt1 | contig 15356 bp, 12 predicted proteins | sample 7444481 | NCBI WGS metagenome assembly JACCDJ01 (sample SAMN15323435, study PRJNA562643) | freshwater metagenome | isolation source: river surface water | place: USA:Blue River Watershed | collected 2017-08-15 | reverse complement strand
GCTGTTTGCCGGCATGATCGTGATCCTGCTGGCAGCGGTTGCCAATATTTTCCTGCAGATGCCCGCTTTGCAGATCGTGATTTCGGCGATTGCGGTCGTGATCTTCTCGGCGTACATCTTGTTTGACGTTCAGCGCGTCATCAACGGCGGCGAGACCAATTACATCTCGGCGACCTTGGCCATCTACCTCAATCTGTACAACGTATTCGTCAACCTGCTGGCGCTGCTGGGAATTTTCGGCGGCGAACGCGACTGATCCGCTCTCGGTATCAACTGAAAACGCCGGCGATCTGCCGGCGTTTTTTATGCTCGGTCAAAAACGGCGATGGATTCAACGTGCGCGGTATGCGGAAACATGTTGACCACGCCCGCCTTACTCAATAAATATCCCCCGATATGAACAAGCACGCCCGCATCACGGGCCAGCGTCGCCGGGTTGCACGATACATACACGATGCGTTTCGGACTCGCTTCAGGATCTTCACTGGCTAGCTCAGCGATGGCTTTGCACACGTCCATCGCACCCTCGCGCGGCGGGTCAATCAGCATGCGATCGAATCGGCCGAGTGAAAGCAAATCCTGAACCGAAAATTCAAAAAGATTGCGGTTGTAAAAAACCGTTTTTTGATCAAGCCTGTTAGCTCGGGCATTTTGCAGTGAACGCTCTGTGAGCGCAGGACTGCCCTCAATACCAACAACCTCGGCTGCCCGGGTTGCCAATGGCAAAGTGAAGTTACCCAACCCGCAAAACAAATCCGCCACACGATCCGTGGGCTGCACGTCGAGCAGGCGCAGCGCCCGCTCGACCAGAACGCGATTAATTTGGTGATTAACCTGCGTAAAATCCGTCGGCCTGAATGGCATACCAATACCAAACTCAGGCAATGTATACGTCAAGCTGCTGTCGACAGGATAAAAAGGCAGTGCAGTATCAGGGCCTTTGGATTGCAACCAGAAATGTACAGACCATTGGTTTGCGAACGCAATCAGTTGCGCCTTGTCCTCCTCGCTGGGTGGCTCGATCACACGCAAGACCATCACGATGACTTGCTTTCCCTCGCGTTCGCCGACCGCCAGTTCAATTTGTGGCAAGCGATCGCGGATGGACAACGCAGAAATCAGTGATCGCAAAGGTACCAGCATGCGCGAGACTGCTGGAGGCAGAATCTCGCAACTTTTCATGTCCGCGATAAAGCTGGAGCGGCGTTCGTGAAAGCCAATCAGCACGCCCCCTTTTTTGGCGACGTGGCGCACCGACAAGCGAGCACGGTAGCGATATCCCCAATCGGGACCGTGTATAGGGCGAAGTATCATCTCCGCATCGACTTTACCCAGGTGGTGCAACGCATCTTCCAGCACACGCTGCTTGATCGCGACCTGTGCAGGTACGTTCAGGTGCTGCATCGCGCAACCACCGCAGATACCAAAATACAGGCACCGCGGCTTGGCGCGCAGTGGGGATTCGCGCAAGAGCTCCGTCATATCAGCCGCTTCCCACTTGGCCTTTCTGCGGTAGGACTTGAAGCGGACTCGCTCACCGGGAAGCGCGCCGTCGACAAAAATTACTTTTCCGGGACTGCCGTCCTCGTTGGCGAGATGGCCCACGCCACGCGCTTCCATGTCAAGGGACTCGATGTCGAGCAAGCTGTCGTGCATAAATTAAATGGAGAAAAACGGGGATTGATTCAGCGTCTTGGTGACGTGATTTTACCGTTTATGCATGGCGAGCCATCAAACGGCCAGGCATGATCATATTCGGCCCGCCAGATCAGGCCAGCCTACCTGTCAGACTCTTTAAACATGCCGCTGGCGGTGTCGGGCATACTTTGCCATATCTGTGTACTGTCTGCGGCACTACCGCCTTGCCAGCGACCGCAGTGCTGCGCACCACTCAAGTTATGAGAGCCTCCTGGAAACCGGCACCGGCATCACAGCAGAGAATCTTTGCTGATACCACGCGCCATCATGGTTTTTTTCAGGCGAACCAGACCCTCCTGCTGAATCTGCCTCACACGCTCTCTGGTGAGGCCCATCTCGTCCGCCAACTCATCCAATGTCGCCGGGTGGGCGTGTCCCAGACCAAACCGGCGCATGATGACTTGTTTCTGCTTGATCGGAATGGTATCAAGCCAGTGGCGAACCAATGAAATCATCTCGTGCTGCTCCGCATCGGTTTCAGGGCCACCTTCGGAGGCATCGGCCAGCAGATCCAGAAGACTGGACTGTGGATCGCCATCAAGCGGCGTGTCCAGCGACGAGACATGCTCCGCCATGCCCAAAATGGCGTTGACTTCTTCGACGCTGCGCTCGACCAAGTGAGCGATATCTTCAATCCTCGCATCATGACCATCAGAAAGCCGGGCCTCGAGATGATATTTGGCGCGCAAAACAAGATTAAGCTCACGAATCCGATGCACCGGCAGACGTATGGTGCGAGCCTGATTCATGATGGCACGCTCGATACTTTGACGTATCCACCAAGTCGCGTAGGTAGAGAAGCGAAAGCCGCGCTCGGGCTCGAACTTCTCGATCGCGTGCATGAGACCGAGATTGCCCTCCTCAATCAAATCGAGCAGGACGACACCGCGATTGATGTAGTGCTTGGCTATGGACACAACCAACCTGAGATTGTGTTCGATCATCTTTTGGCGCGCAGGAAAATCGCCCTGTTTGGCCAGCGTGGAAAAGTGAATTTCCTGCTCAACAGTGAACAGAGGTCGCAAACCGATCTGGTTCAGGTAGCGCTGGGTGGCGTCTGAGGCAAGCTCCGAATTGAGCAGCGATCGTAAGTCCTCATGACTCTCGACGCCCTCCCCGACCTCAGCAATCTCCGAGTCCTCATCCAGTTCTGCCTGCTCGGAAGAAAGCGACGCAAGCTCTGGATTTTCCTGGGCAGGTGTTTCCGAGGCGTCTCGTTTGGGTTTCATGGGGCAGACGGTTCAGAGGCTTCTCGTTTCGATTTAATCGGGCCGATGTCATTGGCACTGGAGAGTTGGCAATTCTTTTGCAGGATCGACCGGCTTCCCCATGAGGCGGACCTGAAAGCGGAGCTTCACTGTATCTGCGTCAGAGTCGCCCATCTCGGCGATTTGCTGCCTCTGGGTGACCGTTTGACCTTCGCGAACCAGGATGGTTTTATTGTGCGCGTAAGCCGTTACCATGCTTCCGCTATGCTCGATGATGATCAGGTTGCCATAGCCACGCATGTTTTTCGCGTAGAGCACCTTGCCATCGCCGGCTGCAACCACAGGTTGACCCGCCTTGCCGGCGATATCAATGCCTTTGCTGCTCGAGTCAAAATTAGCGATCACCTTGCCTCGGGTCGGCCAAGCAAAACGGCTGGTGGCAGGCTCGTTGCAGTCCAACTTGGCGATCGCCTCGTCGGAGTATGCAATTTTTTGCCCCAAGGGCACGGTCTTTTTCACTGGGGCGGCGGGAGCCACTGCCTGTGGCGATGTTGGCGACTGGATGGGGCGACCGCCGCGCCGAATCTCCGTGTCGGGATCAACCGGCACACGCATCACTTGCACGTTGTCAGGTGGTGCAACTCTCAACACCTGCCCCACTTTGATGGCGTTCGGATTGACCAAACCATTCCATTCAGTCAGCTCAGCGGCCATCCGATTGAACTGGCTGGCAATCTTCAGCAGGGTGTCACCTTCTTTCACCGTATAAAAACCTGCAGGATCAGCATCTGGAACCGGCGCAGCATCGGTGGCCGGAGACTTCTTTGTATTTGCGCTGCTTTTGTCGGCATCGCCAGGCGCTGATTGATTCGTCTGAACAGCCTTTTGAGCATTCTTCTGGGTCGTACTGTCGACTTTAGTTTCGACTTTAGTTTCGACTTTAGTTTCGACTTTGGTTTCGACTTTGGTCTCGGCTTTGGTCTGGGGTGTCGTCTGCGGTGTTGTCTTGTTGGCCTTCGTGCTTGGCGACACCGTATTCGGTGTACTGCTGTTGCGACGATCGGAGTTTTTCGATCTGCGATCGTCAATGGCAGCGTCCGAAGGCAACTCCGCACAGCCTGAGAGGAGAAGAACCACAGAGATTGTCAGTAAAAAGAGGGGGCGCAAACTGTGGCTACTCGTTATTTGAAAAGCGTCTGTCTTCATACCTGTATTAGCGAGGGTTCAGCCAAATGTACCCGGCTTGAGCGGGACGAAATGGCAAGGTTCCAGAGTCTCGGCCATCCACTCATTTCGCCCGGTGCGGCGTATGAGCTTGAGCACCTGATTTCGGTGCCCAACCGGCGCGATCAGCCTTCCGCCAACCGACATCTGATCCAGCAAAGCCTGCGGCACATCAAGCCCAGCTGCTGCCAGAATGATGCCATCAAATGAACCGATCTGTGGCAGGCCCAGCATACCATCCCCATAGTGCAGGCGGAGGTTCGGTATGCGCAGGGGGCGGAGGTTGGTTCGGGCAAGCTCGTGCATCGGACGTATACGCTCTATCGAGTAAACCTCATCTGCCAGCTGGGCCAGCACGGCCGCCTGGTAGCCGCAACCCGTACCGATTTCGAGTACTCGGGTCAGCTTGCCGCTGACACCGCCCCGCATCACCTCGATCATCCGCGCCACGATATAAGGCTGGGAAATGGTCTGGTGATAACCAATCGGCAGCGATGCATCAATGTAGGCCTGACTTGCCAAACCGGGCTCGAGAAAATAATGCCGGGGGACGGCCTCCATCGCAGCCAAGACAGCACTGTCTCGAATACCTTGTTGCGCGAGCCGCTGCACCATGGCTTTGCGCACCGCATCCGATACCAAGGGTGAGTTCGCAGTACGGTCCGCTGCGAGGCGCGTGCTGTTTGCAACTGGCGGCGGGGGCGTGCTATGCCGCACTGCATTCTGGGTCGCTGTCTGGGTATTTTTCATCTGCGGCGTCGCAGTCGATTTTTTGCGATCAGCGGCGCCTGTGATGCTGTCCAGCGTCAGCGGGAAACGCTTTTGAGATTGGCTTTTGCCCTCGCTCATCGCAGAACCCGCTTCAAACGTTCGAGTTGAGATGCGTGCGTAAGATCAATCTGTAAAGGTGTCATTGATACCCAGCCATGACTAGTTGCATGAAAATCCGTACCCTCGCTTGCTTCTTTCGCCTGCCCCGGGGGGCCGATCCAGAAAATCTCGTTACCATGCGGGTCGCTGCTTCTTATGACGGGCTCGGATTGGTGACGCTTGCCCAGACGCGTCGCAACGACCGTGTTCAACTCACCGTAAGGTCGATTGGGAATATTCACGTTCAGCAGGTAAGGTGTTTGCAATTCATCCAGTCGGCGCAGGACAATATCTTTTGCAAGCTTTGCAGCATCCTCAATATGCGCCCACCCATAATCGACCTGGGAAAACGCGATTGCCGGAATCCCAAAAAGAAAACCTTCGGTGGCCGCCGCCACGGTACCTGAGTACAAGGTGTCATCGCCCATGTTCTGACCCTGGTTGATGCCCGACACCACCAGATCTGGCTGCGTATCCAGTATGCCGGTCAGCGCGATGTGCACGCAATCACTGGGCGTGCCATTGATGGAATAAAAACCGTTGGCCGCACGCATGACCCTGAGTGGTCGGTCCAGCGTCAGTGAGTTTGAAGAACCTGAGCGGTTGCTATCTGGAGCGACGACCACAATATCGGCAATCGTCGCGAGCTGCTCGGCCAGCGCATTGATGCCGGGAGCAAGATAGCCGTCGTCATTACTGATCAAAATTTTCATTGCGTTGATTTTACCTGAAGGCAGGCCAAGTCAATTTACAGTTTGATTACGCTCAATGGGCGATGATGAACTCCACTGGCTTGCGCCGAATCATGCATAAAGCAGCAAGCAACATGAGGTTTTATAGAAACTGGCCTGATTGACAATAATGCAACCGGGCATCAAGGCGCAACTGAATCAGCACTTACTAAGGAAGCGCCAATTAAATAAACCCAGAAACCTTTGTGGCGAGGTCAATGACACCCAACCCTTGAGGTTGCTGGTCAGCGCGGCAAGCTTTGCAGAAAGCTCTGTACTGAGGTCAATTCTCGCGTTCTGGCAAACGGCGGCAGACTTTGCCAGATGCGTCGACCATAAGGTTTGGACAACAAGCGGGGATCGCAGATCATCAGAACGCCTCGATCGGATTCATTACGAATCAAACGACCAGCGCCCTGTTTCAGATTGATGATGGCTTCAGGAAGCTGATGATGCATGAACCCATTCAGACCGCGCTTTTCCATATCGGCGATGCGCGCGGCAAGCACCGGATCGTCGGGCGGTGCAAAGGGCAGCTTGTCAATAATCACCACCGAAAGCGCATCTCCCGGCACATCCACACCTTCCCAGAAACTCTGGCTGCCGATCAGCACTGCATTACCGGCTTTGCGAAATTGTGCGAGCAGCTCGGTACGACCGATTTCGCCCTGAACAAACAAAGGATAAGGCAGCTTGCGTCGCTCGAATTCATCACGCAAACGCTCCGCCGTTTTTTTGACTGCACGCAGCGTCGTACAAAGAAAGAAAGTACGACCACCTGCGGCCTCAATAACAGGCAAAGCAGCATCAATCACTGCGTCGGTATAGTCAGGTGAATTCGGCTGCGGCAAAATCGTCGGAGAATACAGCAGTGCCTGCTGCTCATAATCAAAAGGGCTGGGCAGAGAAATCGCCTTCTCATCGGTGAGTCCGAGTTGGCTGCTGTAATGAGAAAAGTCCTGTTTGACTGCCAGCGTTGCGGACGTGAATATCCAGGCTCGCGGAGGTCCCTCACGCTGCTTGCTGAATATAGGTGCAATCGACAAGGGTGTGCGATGCAGTTGTACTGATTGAGAAAATGCTTCAACCCACAATACGGTGGGCGGAAGCGATTCATCGCTTACGTCCTTCCAGTCAGCCAGACGATTGCCGATTTCTATGGCACGCACGCGACACTGTTCTATCGTCTCGGCACGCTCGGCTTGTGTTGCCAGTACCTCCACCATATGCGAAAGCATGCGTTTAAGATGCTCAAGCGCCGGAAAAAAAGGACTGCTTGCGGCAATCTGGGCAAATGACAGGCGCGTACCCTCTGACGGAAAGGTCAATCGCAGATCGCGTACCGATTTTTCAAGCGATGCAACCAAGGCCCCCCAATCGGCACCGTCGCGCGCATGCGTCAAACCTTCGGCCAAGACATCGCGACAGAGCTCCATGATCTGCGATGTCGATATATCCTCGCCAAAGAAGAGCGTTGCGGTTTCCGGCAATTGATGCGCTTCATCAAAAATCACCGTATTCGCACTGGGTAAAAGTTCAGCGACACCCGTATCCTTCAAAGCGACATCCGCAAAAAACAGATGGTGGTTGACCACAACCACATCGGCTTGTTGTGCCTCCTTGCGCGCTTTCATCACAAAACAATCCTGGTAGTGCGCGCACTCGGCTCCCAGGCAATTATCTCGCGTTGAAGTGACAAGATTCCAGATCAGTGCATTCTCGGGCACATTCGAGAGCTCTGCCTTGTCTCCGGTACCTGTGGTCTTGATGAAGCGGCCGATGTCACGCAAGTAACCAACATCTTCGCGCGCAGTCAGCCGACCATTCTGCAAAGTACGCTCAAGATGAAAATGACAGACATAGTTGGCCCGCCCTTTGAGCAGCGCCACCGATACGGGCACATTAAGCGCTTTGCGAACCACCGGTATATCGCGCAAGAATAGCTGGTCCTGAAGATTCTTCGTCCCGGTGGACACGATCACCTTGCCGCCCCATAGCAAGGCGGGCACGAGATAAGCAAAAGTTTTTCCGGTGCCGGTACCAGCCTCAACGATCAGCGCGGTCTGTCCCGCAATAGCCTGTGCGACGGCTCTCGCCATGTCGGTCTGTGATTGACGGGGACGAAAACCGGGAATGCCCGTCGCGAGTATGCCGCTGTCCGAAAACAGTTGATCAATCTCCTCGTTATGCACGAGGGCCATCGCTGCCGGATTGATCGCTTCATTCAAAGGGAGTAGCCCATCGGTATCTCAAGCGGGTATATCGGGCACCAGCTGCATCTTGAGCTGAATGATCTGATCCTTGAGCTGCAATTTACGCTTTTTGAGTCGGCGTAATTGCAAATCATCCAAGCTGGCGGCCTCGACAAGATGCTCGATTGCGGCGTCCAGATCACGATGCTCGATTTCGAGTTCGATCACCCGCGCACGCACCAGTTCGGCCGATACCGTCATGGCTGGCGATTGACCGGAGCCTCGGGGGCGTCGCGCGTACCTGCTTCAGGCTCACGCACCGTGCCGGAAATCGGCAATTCACGACCGGGTTGCTGCTTCGCCTTGATGTCACGTTCGGCCAGCGCACGGTCGCGTTCGGCGGCCTTGTCCTTTCTGAGAAAGGCATTTGCTTCCACTTCGACCTTGCGGATTTTTGTAAACGCAGCACGGCGCTTTTCTCTCACGTCATTCGTACAAACTGTCGCGAAAAACCGGTCAAAGCAAGCAAGGCGCTGATTTGAATAAAAGCGATCTACATCAGCGCGAGTCGTTGCGACCTCGCCGAGCGCCGCCTCTGCCTTTTCGGGTGTCTCAATTGACCCGGGTGGATAGCGCTCTGCCAACAGCTGCGAGGCATCTTGCGCATACGCCCAGGACAGCGTCATAGTCAGCAACAAGGCTGCCATAAACGATGACAACGGAGATATTCTGAGAGCGTTCATAGAATCGGTTTTTTAATCAGGCAATCGCTGCGGCTGCTTGTCGGCGGGTGCTTTCCTTGTACTCTTGCGACTGCATTTCCAGAATACGCGATACGGTCCGATGGAATTCATTGGCCATTTTGCCCTCAGTGTAAAGCAGGTCGGGCTCGACCTCGGCTGACATGATCAGCTTGATACGGTGATCGTAAAGCACGTCAATAAGCCAGGTAAAACGCCGAGCCTCGGAGGCCATCTCGGCATTCATTTTAGGCACACCTGACAGGATCACCGTATGGAAGCGGTTCGCCATATCGAGATAGTCGTTTTGCGATCTCGGTCCACCGCACAGCGTTGCGAAATCAAACCAGATGACACCGCCCGCGCGCCTCACTGCCGTGAGCTCCCGTGATTCTATCTTGATCTTGGGATCCTGGTCCGAAGTCTCGGCAATGCTCAAGAAGGTCTGCCTCAGGGCGGTCTCCGCTACCGTATTTAGTGGGCAGTGATACACATCGACCTGCGCCATGATCCGCTTGCGGTAATCGGTACCTGCATCCACATTGAGTACATCCAGCTTTTCTTTGATCAATGCGATCGCGGGCAACATGCGATCACGATGCAATCCATCAGGATAAAGGGTGTCAGGTTCGTAATTGGAAGTCAGCACAAAAGATACGCCGTTTTCGAACAAAGCAGACATCAGGTTATAAAGAATCATCGCATCCGCAATATCGGAGACGTGGAATTCGTCGAAGCAGATCAGCCTGTACTTGCGCGCGATTTTGGCAGCGACCACTTTCAATGGATCTTCAACCCCTTTTTGCTCGTCCAGCTCGCGATGCACACCACGCATGAACTCGTGAAAATGCAGCCGGGTCTTGCGGACAATGGGAACCACGGTGTAGAAGCTATCCATCAGGAAGGACTTGCCCCGACCAACGCCACCCCACAAGTACACGCCGCGGGGCACATCAGGGCGATTGACCAGGCGCTTGAGCCGCGACGAGCGTTGCTCTCGAAAGCCTTCCCATGCATCGTAAGCCTGCTGCAAGCGCTCAACCGCTGCCAGTTGCGATGGATCCGAGTTATAACCACGCTCCGCCAAAACGTGATCATAGTATTGACGAACATTCATCACTACAGCGGCGTCATGTCAACGGTCACTTGCGATGGGTAGTCGCTTCGCGCACCTCCCAACGGGATTCCGATACCCAGTGACACACCGACGCCGCTGTACCCGCCCAGTCCGCCGCCGACACCGACGCCAACACGGGTTCCATCAGCGCCTGGTCCACGTCCCGCACGGCTGCGGTGGATGACTTCAGAGGTACGGTAACCCGCCTTGTTACACACAATCCGCAGATCACCGTTCGGATCGCCCACCGTGGCGAAACCAGGCGTCTGCACAGTCCAGCTACCTGAATTGGTGGTGACTACGCAATCAGCGCCAGTGAGCGGCTGATCCCGGGAGGTCGTCAGAACTTCAACGCGACCGTCGAAGGGTGGCGTCGTGGCGCAGCCCGACAGCGCCACCGCAATCATCACACTTCTGCACTTGACCCACTTCAGATAAGCTGGATTGAGCTGCATGATGATCTGTCCCTTGTCGCGCTCGACGATCAGAAATTCAGCGAGCGCTTGTCGACGGCCAGTGCTGCCTCCTTGGTGGCTTCGGACAAGGAAGGATGCGCGTGACAGATACGCGCAATGTCCTCTGCCGACGCGCGGAATTCCATCGCGACGACAGCCTCGGCAATCAGCTCGGAAGCCATCGGCCCGATGATATGCACACCCAGTATTTCATCCGTGCGCGCATCTGCCAGAAACTTCACCATGCCAGAGGTATCCCCCAGCGCCCGCGCCCGTCCATTGGCCATGAAAGGGAAAGTACCTGCGTTATAAGCGATGCCTTCTGCTTTGAGTTGCTGCTCGGTCTTGCCCACCCAAGCGATTTCCGGTGATGTGTAAATGACCCAGGGAATGGTATTAAAGTTCACATGGCCATGCTTGCCTGCAATGCGCTCGGCGACGGCAACACCCTCTTCTTCCGCCTTGTGCGCGAGCATGGGGCCGCGTACCACATCACCCACGGCCCAGACGTTGGGAAGATTGGTGTGACAGTGATCATCGACCGCAATGAATCCGCGCTCATCAAGTGCCAGACCCACGGCTTCCGGCTGGAGTCCGATGGTGTTGGGCACGCGACCGATGGAGACAATCAGGCGATCAAATTGTGCCTTGTGATCCTTGCCGGCGGCATCAGTGTATTGAACGCTGACCTCTTTGCCTGCCTTGATTTCACCGATTTTCACGCCCAGCTCTACAGTCAGTCCCTGTTTCGCAAACAGCTTTTGCGCTACGGCTGCAATTTGATGATCTACCGCGCCAAGGAAAGTCGGCAAGGCCTCGAGTATGGTTACCTCTGCACCCAGACGGCGCCAGACACTGCCCATCTCGAGACCAATTACACCGGCGCCGATCACACCCAATTTTTTGGGTACGGCATCAATCGCCAGCGCACCCGTATTGGAGAGAATCAGTTTTTCATCAAACGGTACTTGGGGTAATGCGCGTGGATTCGAGCCTGTGGCCAGAATGATGTGCTTGCCCTTGAGTGTCTCGTTGTTTTTTCCGGTCACTGAAATCTCATAGCCATCGGTATCCGCTTTGACGAATGCGCCGCGACCATGAAAAAAGGTGACTTTGTTTTTCTTGAAGAGATAAAGAATGCCATCGTTGTTTTGTTTAACGACGGTGTCTTTGCGGCCCAGCATTTGCGCCAGATTGAGCTTGAGTCCCTTGACCTCGATACCGTGCTCGGCAAAACCATGACCCGCATGCTCGAAATGTTCGGACGACTGCAGCAAAGCTTTGGAAGGAATGCAGCCCACGTTCGTGCAGGTGCCTCCTGGTGCTGGCCCACCCTTATCGTTTTTCCACTCGTCGATGCAAGCAGTCGAAAGTCCGAGCTGGGCTGCGCGAATGGCGGCTATGTAGCCACCCGGGCCACCGCCAATGACGATGACATCAAAATTTGTCGACATGGCAGCCCCTTACAGATCGAGTAACAGACGTGACGGATCTTCGAGCACCTCTTTCATCGCGACCAGACCAAGCACCGCTTCACGACCATCAATCAGTCGGTGATCGTAAGACATCGCGAGATAGTTTATCGGCCGAATGACAATCTGACCGTTCTCGACCACTGCACGATCCTTGGTTGCATGCACACCCAGAATCGCCGATTGCGGCGGGTTGATGATAGGCGTGGAGAGCATGGAGCCAAACACGCCACCATTCGAGATCGAGAAAGTACCGCCGGTCAGTTCATCCAGCGTGAGCTTGCCGTCCTTGGCCTTCTGACCGAATTCGCCGATCTTCTTTTCGATTTCAGCGATATTCATCTGATCGACATTGCGAAGAATAGGCACCACCAAACCGCGTGGCGATCCGACCGCGATACCGATATCAAAGTAGCCGTGGTAAACCACATCATTGCCATCAATCGAGGCATTGAGCACCGGGTACTTCTTGAGAGCAGCGACTGCCGCTTTCACGAAGAAGGACATGAAACCCATCTTCACGCCGTGCTCTTTTTCGAATTTGTCTTTGTACTTGTTACGCAGATCCATCACGGGCTGCATATTGACTTCATTGAAGGTCGTGAGGATGGCGTTGGTTGACTGCGATTCCAGCAGTCGTTCTGCGATACGGGCACGCAACCGGCTCATCGGCACGCGTTGCTCGGGGCGGTCCCCAAGATCCATGCTGACGGGCGCAGGCACGGCCGGCAACGCGGCCGCTCGTGGCGCTGAGACAGCTGGCGCTGGTGCGGGCTTGTTCTGCACGGCATTGATCACATCACCTTTGGTGACACGTCCATCCTTGCCGGTACCCGCCACGCTGCTGGCGGACATATTGTTTTCTGCGAGCATGCGAGCGGCCGCAGGCATCGCAATCGTACCGCTTGATGCTGCAGCGACAGCAGGTATCGGCGCTGCTGCTGGAGCCGCCGGTGCTGCCGCAGCTGGCGCGCTGGCAGCGCCCGCAGCTGCGGTCGCTTCGGTGTCAATGCGGGCGATGATTTCACCAGCCACCACGGTACTGCCGTTTTCTTTGAGAATTTCGACAATCACGCCCTGCGCAGGTGCAGGCAACTCCAGCACCACTTTGTCGGTTTCGATATCAATCAGGTTTTCGTCGCGAGCTACAGCTTCGCCGACTTTTTTATGCCACTGAAGCAGGGTCGCCTCGGCGACGGATTCGGATAACTGCGGTACAGGGACTTCAAGGATTGCCATAACACTCTCCGTTTCGGGTTGTTCAAACGGTGCACCGGCATCCGGCGCACCGTCGGGTCATTTTTATTTGGTCAGAACGAAGCCTTTCAGCTTCGAGAAAGCGGTATCAATCAGCGACTTCTGCTGCGCATAGTGCTTGTCGTAGTAACCCACCGCAGGCGAAGCACTCGCGGGCCGTCCGGCGTAGGCCAGTTTCTGGCCGTCCGACAGATTTTCCATGATGTTGTGCTGTATCTGGAACCAGGCACCCTGATTTTGCGGCTCGTCCTGCACCCAGACCATCTCGGTGAAATTCGGGAAGGACTTGAGTTCAGTAGACAGTGCCTTGTGCGGGAAGGGGTACAGCTGCTCGACGCGGATGATCGCAACGTCCGATGCACCGCGCTCCTTGCGCGCATTGACGAGGTCGAAATACACCTTGCCCGAGCAAGCCAGAACGCGTTTGACTTTCTTGCGATCGATCGCGTCATCAACCTCGCCCAACACGGTATGGAAAGAGCCTTTGACCAGCTCCGACAAAGGTGATCCTGCATCCTTGTTACGCAACAGCGACTTGGGTGTCATGATCACCAGCGGCTTGCGGAACAGACGAATCATCTGACGGCGCAGCAGATGGAAGATCTGTGATGCGGTCGTCGGTTGCACCACCTGCATGTTGTTGTCAGCGCAAAGCTGCAAGAAGCGCTCAAGACGTGCCGATGAGTGCTCGGGTCCCTGACCTTCGTAGCCGTGCGGGAGCATCATCACAAGTCCGGAGGCGCGACCCCATTTCACTTCGCCCGAGCTGATGAACTGGTCGATCACCACCTGAGCGCCATTCGCAAAATCACCGAACTGCGCTTCCCAGATCGTGAGCGTATTGGGTTCAGCGGTTGAATAGCCATATTCGAACGCCAGTACCGCTTCCTCCGACAGCACAGAGTCAATCACCACGAAAGGCGCTTGCTGATCCGAGACGCGTTGCAGCGGTATATAAGAACCGGCATCCCATTTCTCGCGATTCTGATCATGCAGCACCGAATGGCGGTGCGTGAAGGTGCCACGACCTGCATCTTGTCCGGTAATGCGCACCGCATAGCCTGAAGACACCAGCGATGCAAACGCCAGATGCTCGCCCATGCCCCAGTCAAGATTGATTTCACCGCGACCCATCGCTGCGCGATCGGCGAGTACTTTCTCAACCAATGGATGAACCTTGAAACCCTCGGGCACTTGCGTAATGCGCTGAGAAAGACGCTTGAGCTCAGCCGCCGGTACCGATGTGTCTGCAGCATCCGTCCATTTGCGGTTGAGGAAAGGCATCCAGTCAACCGCGTATTTGTTCTTGAAACTGGATATCACCGGATCAACCGAGCGACGTCCTGCATCCATCGCATCGCGAAAATCCTTGACCATGCTATCGCCGCCGTCGCTAGCAATCGTGCCTTGCGTGGCGAGCTTGTCTGCATAGATCTTGCGTGTACCCGGATGCTGACCGATCTTTTTGTACATCAAGGGCTGCGTGAGAGCCGGCGTGTCCTGCTCGTTGTGACCAAGTTTGCGGAAGCAAACGATGTCAACCACGATATCTTTCTGGAATTGCATACGGAAATCGAGCGCGATCTGCGTTGCGAATACCACCGCTTCCGGATCATCACCATTCACATGCAAGACCGGAGCTTCGATCATCTTGACAACGTCGGAGCAATACAGCGTAGAGCGCGAATCACGCGGATCCGAGGTCGTAAAGCCAATCTGGTTGTTAATCACGATGTGCACAGTACCACCCGTACCGTAACCACGAGTCTGCGCCAGATTCAGTGTCTCCATCACAACGCCCTGCCCAGCAAACGCAGCATCGCCGTGGACCAGAATCGGCAAGACCTGCGCGCCCTTCTGATCACCCCGGCGGTCCATACGCGCCTTGACCGAACCTTCAACGACGGGATTAACAATCTCGAGGTGCGAGGGATTGAATGCCAGCGACAAGTGGACCGGACCACCCGGCGTGGAAATGTCACTGGAGAAGCCCTGGTGATATTTCACATCACCAGCGGGCAGATCGTCGCCATGTTTGCCTTCGAATTCAGCGAACAAGTCATGGGGCATTTTGCCGAGAATATTGACCAGGACGTTCAGACGGCCGCGGTGCGCCATGCCAATCACAATCTCCTGAATGCCGTTACTCCCCGCGCGTTGAATGGTTTCATCCAGCGAGGCGATGAAACTCTCACCGCCCTCGAGCGAGAAGCGTTTTTGGCCCACGTATTTGGTATGCAGGTAGCGCTCAAGCCCTTCGGCCGCAGTCAGTCGGTCAAGAATATGGACCTTTTGTTCGCGCGTGAAATTGCCAGTGGACCGGGTCGACTCGAGACGCTCCTGCATCCAGCGCTTCTGGGTGGGATCGGTCATGTACTGGAATTCGGCACCG
>JACCDJ010303010.1_pt1 | contig 15360 bp, 6 predicted proteins | sample 7444481 | NCBI WGS metagenome assembly JACCDJ01 (sample SAMN15323435, study PRJNA562643) | freshwater metagenome | isolation source: river surface water | place: USA:Blue River Watershed | collected 2017-08-15 | reverse complement strand
GCTAAAGATGAATTAAAACAAAGAGCAATTGGATATACAAATGGAGCATTCCCATATTTAGTATATAATGAGGCGTCTTGTTCTCGTGATACTGGATTGATTGTTGATGCTTGTGCAACCGATTTATTATATGGTGGAAATGAAAGAGCAATAGCAGCTGCATCATCTTACTATAATGGTCAATTTGGAAGCGCTCAAGCAGTAATTAGTTCTCAAAAATTAGAGACTTTGGAAACTAATAGATATTTAAGAACAAGAGCAGAGTTTATAGCAGCTGGTGCACCATTAGAAGCATTTGGTTCATTGATTGTGGCAACTGGTATTGACTACTCTTATAATGGAGCTGGTGTGACATTTAAAGCACTTCCACCAAACCAAGGTGGTAGTGGTCAAGCTAATCCGATTTATGAGATTACCGAATTGGGTGGTGGTAGAATATTCTTTACATCAGGTAACCAAGATGGTGACTTCAGAATTGGTACTGGTTTGAGTATTAATCAGGCAACTGGTACTCTTGTGGGTAGAACATTTAGTAAATCGTTATTCTCACTTGTTACTCCATTCTCATTGGCACTACAAATATAAAAAAGAAAAAATAAAAAAATGGCAGAAGTTTTTGTACCGTTAAACCGATTCCAGTCAGTAGTAACAAATCTGACTGGAGAAGAAGATGAAATTTATATAACTCCAACTGGTGTATCATCTATTGTGCTATCAGCTCAAATTACAAACAATAGTTATGTAACACAACCTGTGACTATTTTAGTAACATCAAATAGAGAGTTACCTGTACCATCTTTTGAAGGTGTGTATAGTGGTAGTAGTTTTATAAGTGCATCTGCGGGTCCTTTTGCAATTAATGGAATTGAGATTTTGGATAGATTTAGTGGAAGTTTTGATAGTGCATCTGCTTTATTAACTTTGAATAGACAATTTATTAGAAAAGAAGCTGCGGCATATGCATCTTTTCAAAATAACTTATCTGAAACGCCATTTGTATTTACATCATCTCGTTTTGAGGGATATGCTTTAGATTTGACAGATGCTATTGCATATGATATGAATAATAATAAAAAAATTAGAACAGATAAAGCAGCAAAAGGTTATTTTACAAAAAATGGTGTTAATATAATAAAAGAAACATATACTGAAGAATATTCATCTTCATTAGATACAATAGAATATGTAAATTATTTATCTCAACAAATTATAAAAAATCAATCAGTAACTGGTTCTCAATTTGTAAGTAGATTATATCAAACAACAGTAACACAATCGTTTAATTCATTTACACCAACTACTTTAGAATTTAGTAGTTCTGCATATGTTATAAATAATTTAACGAATGTAATACTAAATACAATACAAAATCCTACATTAGTTGCACAAAATCCAATACAATTAGTGACTAATGTAACAATACCATCGGCTGATTCTTTATCACCGGTAGTTTCTGGTAAATTGGTATTGGAAGAAGGATATGGATTTATAGTTTCAGGTTCAACAGATTTGACAGTAATTCTTTCCTTGCTTGAAAGTGCGAATGAATAAGGGATATTATCTTTGGGTAATATTTATAAGGGATTCATTATATTTATAAAAAAGCTGGAAAGTACGAATGGCAATTAGTAATCTATTAACGGGAAGGGTAAGGGTAGTTTCACCTAAAAATGTAACACTAGACAGATATCAGTTTCTGGATTTATCTCAGGCTGAACCAAATTTAGGTGTCCCAAATTTCTCTGCATCACTTTCTGGTTCTCCAGCTATCGTAGTTTCGGATGACCAGGGTAATAGAGGATTTGTAAGAAGTTTGGATTTAGATAGAGTAACTGGACAATTTACAGGCTCTTTTACAGGTAGTGCAACATCATTAAGTGGTAGTTTTACTGGTTCATTTTCTGGTTCTTTTATAGGAGATGGTTCACAATTAAGAAATTTACCGGATTCAACATTTATAGCAAGTGGTTCGGCAACTGCATCTTTTAAAGAAGGTGATTTATTAATTAACACAAATACCAGAGTTCAAGGTGACCTTTATGTAGATGATACGATTTATGCGGAAAGTATAATTGTAAGTTATGTATCATCATCTATAATTTATTCTTCTGGTTCAAATGTTTTTGGTGACAATTATACTGATAGACAGCAATTTACTGGTTCTGTATTAGTAAGTTCATCTATTATTGTAAATGATATTACCGCATCTCAATCTATTACTGGTTCATTTACTGGTTCTTTTTATGGTGATGGTAGAAATTTATTTAATTTACCGGAAGCAACAAAATTAGCAACAGGTTCAATAACTGCTTCTGTATCACCACAATTTGGATTTAAAGTAGAATCAATAGGTACTGGTTCACAATTTACTGGAAGTGTTGATATTAGTGGTAGTTTATTTATAAAACCATATAGTGGTTCTATACAATTAGCAACGGGTTCATCTTATTATGGTGAGGGTAGATATCTTAGAGAAATACCTCGTTCAGCATTAACGGAAGATGCATTAATTAGTACTGAAATTAAATCAGGTTCGGTAACCGCATCAGTAGCACCAAATTATGGATTTAAAGTAGAATCGGTAGCAAGTGGTTCAAGAATTACTGGTAGTGTGTTTGTAACTGGTAGTATGATTATAACAGCTACTAGCGGTGCATTAATACTTGGTTCATCATCGGCTTATTTTGGTGAAGGTACTTATTTAAGAAATATTCCTAGAAACGCACTTACTGAAGATGCGTTAATATCTACTGAAATTAAAAGTGGTAGTGTAACTGCTTCTGTTTCTCCTAATTTTGGATTTGTAGTAACATCTATTGCTAGTGGTTCTAAATTTACTGGTTCATTATTTGTAACTGGTGGGAATATACAATTAGCACAAGGTTCGATTTATTCTGGTAGTGGTGCTGGATTATTTGATATTCCTTTATCTGCATTAGCAGAAGAAGTTGTTGCGGCAACAAGAATTCAAACTGGTAGTGTAACTGCATCGGTTTCACCTGAAAGAGGATTTCAAGTAATATCATTAGAAAGCGGCTCTCAATTTACAGGTTCAGTTTTTGTAAGTGGTAGTGGTATTGAATTATATTCTGGTTCTTTTTCTGGTAGTGGTTTTAGATTATTTAATATCCCTAAAACAGCAATATCTGATTTAGATACATCTTTAATATTTTCAGGTTCATATACTGCATCTATAAACCCTGACCACGGATTTAGAGTTAATACTCGTTCAACTATTAGTGGTAGTTTTGTAGTATCATCATCAGCTGAACCATTAGCAACATCATCTATACCAAATTATTTTTATGTAACTAATATAGGTGCGTCTGGTTATAGCTTTGATGGTGCTGCAACTGGAACTAATCCAAATTTAACTTTAGTAAGAGGTGTTACTTATCAATTTGAAGTAAACGCAACTGGACATCCATTCTATATTAAAACTTCTGGTGTAACTGGTGCTGGCTCTCAATATACTACTGGAGTAACTAATAATGGAACGCAAAGTGGTTCTGTTTATTTTACACCACCATCTGGCTCACCTGATACACTTTATTATGTTTGTCAATTCCATTCGGCAATGGCAGCAACAATGAGTATTGTTGATGCACTATATTTGCAAGATAGAATTTTATTTGAAGGAAATACAGCAATTAGTGGTGGTTTATATGTAAGAGATTATGTGAGAGCAAGAGAATTTACTGGCTCTTTTTCTGGTTCATTTATACAAGGTGATGGTAGTGGATTATTCAACATTCCACGTTCAGCTTTTACTGGTGATGCTTTCAGAATTGCATCTGGTTCAATTACCGCATCGGTAACACCTGAGCATGGATTTAGAGTAGAAACTGATAGAACTGGTTCTGCTTTTGGTTCTCAATTTACTGGTTCAATTGATGTTAGTGGAAGTGTTAAGGCATTTGCTGTTAGTGCTTCAATTGTATCTGGTTCATTCTTTGGAGATGGTAGTGGATTAAGAAATGTACCATCCGAAGTTTCAAATAGAATTTCAAGTGGTTCGGTGACCGCATCGGTAAATCCTGATGGTGTTGGATTTAAAGTAGAATCTGCACAATTTGGTTCTAGATTCACAGGTTCATTGTTTATAACGGGTGGTGGTGTATTTTTAGAAAGTGGTTCATCTTATTCTGGTAGTGGTAGATTCCTTTATGATATTCCTCGTTCTGCTTTATCATTTGATATTAGTTTAATAGCAAGTGGTAGTGTAACGGCATCCGTTTCGCCAACTTATGGATTTAAAATAGAATCAATAGCAAGTGGTTCACGTTTTAGTGGAAGTTTATTTATAAGTGGTGGTGGGGTATTTTTATCATCAGGTTCATCTTATTCTGGTAGTGGTAGAAATCTTTTTGATATACCTCGTTCCGCTATATCTGATTTAGATACATCAAAAATCTTTAGTGGCTCGGTAACGGCATCTGTTTCACCTAATTTTGGATTTGTAGTAACATCAGCAACAAGCGGTTCTCAATTTACTGGAAGTTTAAAGGTAAGTGGTAGTGTTACTGCTTCATTATATAGAGGTGATGGTAGTGGATTATTTAATATTCCATATTCTGCATTATCTCAAGAAATATTTAGAATAGCTAGTGGTTCAGTAACGGCATCTGCTTTACCTGATTATGGATTTGTTGTAGAATCTCCATTAAGTGGTTCACAAATAACTGGTAGTGTTAAAATTACAGGAAGTTTATTTGTAAACTCTACATCTGGGGCATTGGTATTGGGTTCATCATCTGCATATTATGGTGAAGGTACTTATTTAAGAAATATTCCTAGAAATGCTCTTAGTGAAGATGCATTAATCTCAACCGAAATCAAATCAGGTTCAGTAACCGCATCGGTTTCACCTAACTTTGGATTTGTTGTTAAATCGGTAGCAAGTGGTTCATTCTTTAGTGGAAGTGTTAGAGTTAGTGGAAGTCTTTATGTAGAGAGTGGTTCATATTTTGTAGGAGATGGTTCTAAATTGACAAACATATCTCTTGCTAATTTAGCAATAGATTCAACAAAAATATTTAGCGGAAGTGTAACAGCTTCTATTGCGCCTGATAGAGGATTTGAAGTAAATACATATTCTACTATTAGTGGTAGTTTTATAGTATCATCATCTGCTAGAGAAGTATTAACATCATCATTATTTCCTGTTTATAATGTAACAAATAATGGAAGTAGTGCTTATATATTTAGTGGCTCGGTTCAGGGTGTAAATCCAACAATAACATTAGTAAGAGGGGTTCAGCATGTGTTTAACATAAATGCAACTGGACATCCATTCTATATAAAAACAGTAAATTCAACTGGTACATCAAATGAATATAATGATGGTGTATCAAATAATGGTGATGATAATGGTACTATAACATTTACTCCACCATCTGGTTCTCCTGATACTTTATACTATAATTGTCAATTCCATTCTGGAATGGCTGGTACTTTTAATATTGTTGATTCAATAGTATTACCTGCCGAAATTAAATTTATTGGAGCAACTAAAATAGAGGGTACATTAACTGCTTCAATGTATAGTGGTAGTGGTAGAGGATTATTTGATATACCTCGTTCAGCATTATCAGAAGAAGTATTTAGAATTGCAAGTGGAAGTGTAACGGCATCGGTAGCGCCTGATTATGGATTTAAAATAGAATCATTAGATAGTGGTTCACAATTTACAGGAAGTTTACAAATAACTGGTAGCATTTATATGTACGCTACTAGTGGAGCATTACTTCTTGAATCATCTTCTAATTTCTTTGGTGAGGGTGCATATTTAAGAAACATACCTCGTTCAGCATTGACTGAAGATGCATTGATATCTGCAGAAATTAAATCTGGTTCAGTAACAGCATCAGTTTCACCTGATTATGGATTTGTTGTATTAACTCCATTTACATCATCATTTGGAGAAGATGGTTCGTTTACTGCATCGATAGCATCGCAATTTACTGGTTCTGTTTCAGTATCTGGTAGTTTATTTGTAAATGATACAAGTGGTGGTTTATTTATAGAATCATCATCATTCATATATGCAGAGGGTACATACTTAAGAAATATTCCTCGTTCTGCACTTACTGAAGATGCATTAATATCAACTGAAATTAAATCTGGTTCTGTAACTGCATCTGTAAATCCTGATGAAGGTTTTAAAGTTACCACACCATTTACGGGTTCTCAAGTTGGTTCACAATTCACTGGTTCAATTGAAGTTAGTGGAAGTATTAGAGCAACTGAATTTTTATTTGGTGATGGTAGATTTATTACTAATGTACAAGCGGCAGCTGCACCATTAATCGCAAGTGGTTCTGCAACTGCATCCGTAGCAAGTGGTGAAAGTTTTGTAGTACAAACTGCAAAGACTGGTTCTCAAATAGGTTCTGAGTTTACTGGTAGTGTTTCAATTAGTGGTTCGTTATATACATCCGATTTTATATTTGGTGATGGTAGATTTATTACTAATGTACAAGCGGCAGCAGCACCTTTAATAGCAAGTGGTTCTGCAACTGCATCGGTTCAGAGTGGAGATAACTTTATAGTAACAACTCGAGCAACTGGTTCTCAGATTGGTTCACAATTTACTGGAAGTATTGATGTTAGTGGAAGTGTTAAAGCATTCTCATTCATTGGAGATGGTTCTCAATTAACAAATGTACAAGCGGCAGCATCTCCATTAATAGCAAGTGGTTCGGCAACTGCGTCAGTAGCAAGTGGCGAAAGATTCATAGTAGAAACTTCACCATCATCTGGTTCATACAAATCACAATTTACATCATCTGTAGCAATTAGTGGTTCAATTACCGCATCACTTTACATTGGTGATGGTGGTGGATTATTTAATATCCCACCTGATGCGATTGAAAACTTAGAGTTATTTAAAATCAACTCTGGTTCTGGCGTTGCTATTATTGACCCAACTAAATTAGATGTAAACGTCCCAATAACTGCGGCAAGATATGATGGAGATGGTAGTGGTTTATTTAATATCCCACCTGAAGCGTTAGATGACCTTAAGATTGACAGAATCCAATCAGGTTCAGTAGAAGCTGTAATTTCTCCAAATAAAGGATTACAAATTGGAACAAGAACATTCGTATCTGGTAACCTAAGTGTTACAGGTTCGTTGTTTGTTAGTGGTGGAAACATTGTAGCAAACTCTGGTTCTGTTTTCTTTGGAGATGGTAGTGGACTTAGAAACATTAACATTGCTAATTTATCATTTGAAACATTCATACTAAAGAGTGGTTCTGCAACTGCATCTATTTCACCTGATAACGGATTTGTAGTTAATACATCTTCATTTGTTTGGGGTGATTCTTATGTTGATAGAAGATTAAGAGCAAATGAAATTACAGCAAGTAATTATTTATTCTCTCCATTAGTTAGTGGTTCGTTCTTAGGTACATATAATTTCCAAGGAGTTGGACCAACTGCATCTGCGGAATATGATATTTTGAGATTTGATGAGGCAAGAGGATATTTTATACCTCAACCTGAAACATCATTAACTGAAACTGTATCCTTTAGTAATGTAAGTAATTTAACAATTGTACACAACTTAGGAATTTTATATCCTATGGTTCAGGTGTACGCAACTGGTTCTGAAGACCAGATTATACCTGGTACAATTAAATCAATTGATGAAGATACAATTCAAATTATATTTGCTGGATTAACTTCTGGACATGTTGTAATTGGTAGTGGTGGTTCGTTAATTAATGGAACTATAAATGGTGATAGAGTATTTGGAACAGTATTATCAGCATCTCATGCGGTTAGAGCAGATATAGCAGATGCGGTAACTGGATTTGATTCAGCATCATTATCAGCATTATCTGCTTCATTAGCAAATGCAAATGCATATGTAAGAAATGACCAAACATCATCTATGGCGGTATTTAGTGCAGTAAGTTCATCTTACGCATTAACTGCATCTTATGCTTTAAATGGTGGCGGTGGTGGAGCTGATTTATTCGTATATCATACAAGCTCATTAGTAAAATCACAAGTTGCAAAAATAAACTTTAGTGGTTCTGGTGTAGATGTAATTTCATCTGGCTCGGATGGTATATTGGTAACTATTAATGGTGGAGCAGCACAAAGTTCTGAAACCGCATCTTATATATTATCAACTGGTGTGGATGGTCCTTTAGGAATGAATAGTATCTATTATGCTATTACTTCATTAACCGCATCATATGCATTAAATTCAGCAAATACCGATACATCATCATTCTTAAACATTAATACTGACCAAAAAATAAACGCATCTCTTATCATTAGTGGAAGTTTAGGTGTTAGTGGTAGTGTTTTCTTTAGTAGTAGTGTTGCTTTACAAAGTTTACCTTCTGGTTCATCAAATGAAGTTGTTATTTGGGACCCGGTAACTAAGAGATTAGCATATAGAAACGTAGCAGCAGCTGTTGGTTCTTCTGGAACTGGTGGTACTTCTGGACAAGATGGTAGTTCGGGTTCATCTGGAACTTCTGGTACATCTGGTTCATCTGGAAGTAGTGGTACAAGCGGTATAGATGGTTCTTCTGGTTCTTCTGGTTCAAGCGGAAGTAGTGGAACTTCTGGTACAACGGGTACTAGTGGCTCTTCTGGAAGTAGTGGTTCATCCGGTTCTTCTGGTAGCTCAGGTTCTTCTGGTTCAAGCGGAAGTAGTGGTTCATCTGGTACATCCGGCTCAAGCGGAAGTAGCGGTACAACAGGTTCTGCTGGTACATCCGGCTCAAGCGGAAGTAGTGGAACTTCTGGTAGTAGTGGTTCATCCGGTTCATCTGGTACATCGGGTACAACGGGTTCGGCTGGTACTTCTGGCACAAGCGGTACATCTGGTTCAAGCGGAAGTAGTGGTTCAAGCGGAAGTAGTGGAACATCGGGTTCATCTGGTACAACTGGTTCTGATGGTACAAGTGGAAGTAGCGGAAGTGGTGGTACATCTGGCTCTTCTGGAACTTCTGGTTCAAGCGGTTCGTCTGGAACTTCGGGAACTTCTGGTACTCAAGGAACTTCTGGTTCATCTGGAAGTGGTGGTACATCTGGCTCTTCTGGAACAGCTGGTACTTCTGGTTCGACAGGAACTGGTGGTACATCGGGTTCTTCTGGAACAAGCGGAACATCTGGCTCGTCTGGTAGTGGTGGTACATCCGCAACTGCTGGTACGGGTGGTTCGTCTGGTACATCAGGAACTTCGGGTACAACCGGTACAGGTGGTACATCCGGAACTTCTGGTGAAGATGGAACTTCAGGAACTTCTGGTACATCTGGTAGTAGTGGTGAAGCGGGAACTTCGGGTACATCTGGAAGCTCTGGTACTGCTGGTACATCGGGTACATCTGGAAGCTCTGGTTCTTCTGGTACATCAGGTTCAACTGGTTCGGCTGGTACATCGGGTACAAGCGGTGTAGATGGAACTTCAGGAACTTCTGGTAGTAGTGGTTCAAGCGGAAGTAGTGGAACTTCTGGTACAACGGGGTCTGCTGGTACTTCTGGTTCAAGCGGAAGTAGTGGAACTTCTGGAACTTCAGGAACTTCTGGTAGCAGTGGTTCGTCTGGAACTACTGGTTCTTCGGGAACTTCTGGTAGTAGTGGTACGGCGGGTTCATCTGGAGTTGATGGAACTTCAGGAACTTCTGGTTCAAGCGGAAGTAGTGGTAGTAGTGGTTCAACTGGTTCAAGTGGTTCTGCTGGTACATCTGGTAGTAGTGGAACATCTGGAAGTGATGGTTCAAGCGGTTCAGCTGGTTCGTCTGGTACAAGCGGTTCGGCAGGAAGTAGTGGTTCAGCTGGCTCAAGCGGCTCGTCTGGTACAACAGGTACTTCTGGAACTGCTGGAACTTCTGGAACTGCTGGTTCAAGTGGTACTGATGGAAGTTCTGGTTCGGCTGGTACTTCGGGCACAAGCGGTACAACAGGTTCGTCTGGTACAACGGGTTCATATGGTACAAGCGGAAGTAGTGGTATAGATGGTACTTCTGGTTCAAGCGGTTCATCTGGCTCATCTGGTTCTACTGGAACGGATGGTACAAGCGGTACAACAGGTTCGTCTGGTACAACAGGTTCCGAAGGAACTTCTGGTACAAGCGGAACTGATGGCTCAAGCGGAACTGATGGTTCTTCTGGTTCATCTGGTTCATCTGGTTCAAGTGGTACAACAGGTTCATCTGGTACAACTGGTTCTGATGGTACATCTGGTGTGGATGGTAGTTCTGGAACTAGCGGTACAAACGGTACAAGTGGAACTGATGGTTCAAGCGGTTCGGCAGGTTCTTCTGGTTCTAGCGGAAGCAGTGGAACAACAGGCTCTTCTGGAACTTCTGGTTTAGATGGTACATATTTTGGTAGTAGTGGAACTGCAGGTTCTTCTGGTTCTTCTGGTTCTTCATCAACTTCTGGAACTTCAGGTTCATCTGGTTCAAGTGGTTTAGACGGAACATATTTTGGTAGTAGTGGAACTTCGGGTTCAACTGGTACATCTGGAACTTCTGGTTTGGATGGTACATCTGGCTCATCTGGTTCAAGCGGAACTGATGGAACTTCTGGAAGTGGTGGTACATCTGGTTTAGATGGTACATATTTTGGTAGTAGCGGTTCATCTGGTACAAGCGGTACGGGTGGTACATCTGGTTTAGATGGTACATCGGGAACTTCTGGTTCTTCTGGTAGTAGTGGAACATCTGGTTTAGACGGAACTTTCTTTGGTAGTAGTGGTACAACTGGTTCAAGCGGCTCTGCTGGTACTTCTGGTAGTAGTGGAGAAAGTGGAACATCTGGAGTTGATGGAACTTCTGGTTCAACAGGTTCATCTGGTACTTCTGGTTTAGATGGAACTTATTTTGGTTCATCTGGTTCATCCGGTACATCTGGTTCAACGGGTACAGCTGGTTCGTCTGGTTTAGATGGTGAAAATGGTACATCGGGAACTTCTGGTTCATCTGGAACTTCTGGATTGGATGGTACATTCTTCGGAAGTAGTGGTACATCATCAACATCAGGAACTTCTGGTTCTTCTGGTTCAAGTGGATTAACTGGAACTAATGGTACTTCTGGTTCATCGGGTACTTCTGGTTTAGATGGTACATTCTTTGGTAGTAATGGTACAAGTGGTACATCAGGTACAAATGGAACATCTGGCTCAAATGGTACAACCGGTACGGCAGGTTCTTCGGGAACAACAGGTACATCTGGTACAACAGGTTCATCTGGTTCTTCTGGTTTAGATGGTACATTCTTTGGTAGTAGCGGTACATCTGGCGTAGATGGTGCTACTGGTACAACTGGTTTAGATGGTACATCAGGAACTTCTGGTACATCAACACCAGGAATTACTTCTGGAACTTCTGGTACAACGGGTTCATATGGTTCATCGGGTTCATCTGGTACATCATTTTATGGAGTAACATCTGGAACTTCGGGTACCGGTGGTATAAGTGGAACTTCTGGTACATCGCCAGCTGGATTTAGTTCTGGTACATCTGGTACGCAAGGAGCAGCTGGTTCTAATGGTACAAATGGTACATCTGGGTTTGCAACTATAAGTGGTATAACTGATAATGCAGTATTGACATTAGAAGGTTCATCGCCAAATGTAAGAGCGGAAGATAATTTAACTTTCAATGGTAGTACACTTACTGTAACTGGAAATGTTATAGTAACAACATCGGTAGCAGCAAGTACATTCGTTTCAGCAACAACATTTAGAGAAACATATGCAGACCAAGGTACAGGTGGAAGTGTAACATTAGACCTTTCAACTGGTAACAACTTTAGAAGACAATTTAATGGAGCAGCAACAATAGCATTTAGTAATCCACCTGCATCAAATGCATTTGGATTTACATTTGTGATGGTTAATGCTGGAACATATGCAATAACATGGCCTGGTAGTATTGATTGGGTTGGTGGTACATCACCAATATTAACATCAACTGGTACGGATGTATTAACATTCTTTACATTTGATGGTGGTACTACTTATTATGGATTTGTTGTTGGAAAAAATCTTAGTTAATAATTAGAGTTATGAGTATAGCAAGAAAATTAATACCATCCGATTCTGCAATTGTATTTCCTTTTGTTTTTAGAATAACAACAACTGCAGCAAATACGGTATTCACTTGCCCATTATCAGATTATAGTGGATTGAGTCCCGTTCTTAATATAAATTGGGGAGATGGTAACACTTCACCATTAATTACATCATCGTCATCGGTTGATAGAATACATACATATGCAACCGCTGGTACTTATACAATTACTATAAGTGGATTTATGCCAGGCTTTACTGTTAATAACAATTCTGGTATTAGAAATTTAATTACCGAATTAGTTCAATGGGGAATTGTTGGATTACGTTCTATAAATTTTTATGGTTGTGTAAATCTAACAACAATACCTGGTAGTAATGATTTGGATTTAGTTGGTGGATACACTGGATTGGGTGAAGTAGTTTCTTTTGCAAATTTTATGAGAGGAACTAGATTAACTTCAATCCCAGCTGATATATTTGATTTTTCACCAAGTGCAACAACTTTTACGGATACATTTTCATCTATAACAACATTAACAACTGTTCCAAGCGGATTATTTGATAATGTTACTTCTGCAACCACATTTGCATCTTGTTTCTTTGGATGTACGGCGCTAACATCAGTACCTTCAACTCTTTTTGATTTAAATGTAAATGTTGTAAACTTTTCTGGTACATTTAGAAACTGTCGTTCATTAACAAATGTATTACAATTTACATACAATACAAACGTGACAATTTTTAATAACGTTTATAATATGAGTTCAACGGCAAATGCTTTAACAGGAAATGCTCCTGAATTGTGGTTAAGAACACCAACACCATCTGGAACGGATGCATTTAACAATTGTACCGGTTTATCAAACTATGCATCAATACCTTTAAATTTTAAATAAATTATGTATTTAAGAATAGTAAATAATACAACCACATATCCTTATACAATTAAGCAGTTAAGAGAATCTTTACCAAATGTAAGTTTACCTGCTAATTTAACAAATGAACAATTATTAGAGTGGGATATGTATGAAGTTGAATTTGTACCTGCTCCAAATGACCATACAAAAAATATTTCGGAAGGTACTCCTACTTTGATAGATGGTAAATATTATCAAAATTGGGTTCAAGTCGATGCACTACAATCTGAAATAGAGCAAAGAGTAGAAGATAAATGGTTTGAAATTAGAGAATTAAGAAATCAATTATTGCAAGAATGTGATTGGACACAATTAGGTGATATTCCAACAGAAGTTAAAAATTTGTGGAGTTCTTATAGACAACAATTAAGAGATATTACAAATCAATCTAATCCATTCAATATAAATTGGCCGGTGAAACCTTAAAAGAGGGATAGTTTATATTTATATCTATAACTTAAAAGATTAGATACGAATGGTAATACACAGTCCCATATTTTCGGGTTCAATAATTCAAGATAGAAATAATGCGTACGCAGACCTTAGTGGTTCGTTTACTGGTTCGTTGACAGGTTCTTTTAAAGGAACTATTGATGTACAGCAAGCATCTTTTGATAATCTTGTTGTAAATAATAGTTTATCTGTAAGTGGTTCTATTAAAATGACTGGCTCGATGAATTTAACGGCTGGTGGATATTTAGTAGATGGGGTGAATGTATTAGATTCGGCTATCGCATTTGCAATAGCATTGGGATAAAAATAAAAAGAAATGGCAAACGCATTTAAAAATAGTATAACAGGTTCAATTGGAACAACAGGTGTTAAAGTTTATGAAACGCCTGTGAATACATCTACAACGGTAATTGGTGTTAGTGTAGCTAATGTAAATACAAATAATATGTCAGTTAGTGTAATGGTTAGAGATAACTCAGCAAACAAAACTGTGTATGTTGTAAAAGATTCCTTAATTTTACCTGGTAGTTCTAATGTATTAGTTGGTGGTGAACAAAAATTAGTTTTGGAAGCTGGAGATTTTCTTTCAGTAACTTCATCATTGGCAAATTCGGCAGATGTAATTGTTTCAGTATTGGAGATAACTTAAAAGTTGTAATGAATGGAGTATTTAGGTGGTAACCCTAATGGTTTAAATCAACTAAGTTCAAGCTTAGTTGCGTTATTTGTAAGTGGAAGTAGAATAGCTAACTTCTCATCAGAATCGGTGAATGTAGTTGGTAATTTTACTGCTTCCGGTATTCAAACTAATTTAATAGTTAGTCAATCTAATTCTCCAATATCAATAAGAGGTAATGTCCAAATTACTGGTTCTTTAAATATTTCATCATCTATATCTGCATCATTATTTCAAGGTGATGGTAGTGGATTATTTAATATCCAAGCATCATCTATTGGAGATTTAGACCAAATCAAATCTGGTTCTGCAATAGCTAACATCTCACCAAATAGAGGTTTGGTTGTAAATGTACCAACTTCAATTAGTGGTGGGTTAGCTGTTAATGGTAATTCAAATATAACTGGCTCGGTAACTATTACACAAAACTTAAATGTAGGTGGAAAGATTACAGCAACGGAATTACATACAACATTTATTTCATCTTCAATTATATATGCTACTGGTTCGAATAAATTTGGAGATAATGTAACTGATAGACAAGAAATAACTGGTAGTTTATCAGTTAGTGGAAGTATAGGAGTTACTGGAAACACAATTCCAACGGATGATACTACGAATGAAGTACTTGTTGTAAATTTAACAACAGGTAGAATTGGTAGAAGATTTGCAGCAGCAACTTCTGGTACATCGGGAACTTCTGGTACAACTGGTTCTGCTGGTACATCTGGTACAAGTGGAAGTGGTGGTTCATCTGGTTCTTCTGGAACTTCTGGTAGTGGTGGTACATCTGGAACATCAGCTACATCCGGTACATCTGGAACTTCTGGTTCTTCTGGAACTTCGGGTTCAACTGGTTCTGCTGGTACATCTGGTAGTGGTGGTAGTTCGGGAACTTCTGGTTCAAGTGGTTCATCTGGTACTAGAGGTACGGCTGGTAGTGGCGGTACATCGGGTTCTTCTGGAAGTGGCGGTACATCAGGAACTTCTGGTACTGATGGTTCATCTGGTAGTGGGGGTACTTCAGGAACTTCTGGAAGCGGTGGTTCATCTGGAAGTGGTGGTTCATCGGGTAGCGGCGGTACTTCAGGAACTTCTGGTTCTACTGGTTCTGCTGGTACAACGGGCTCAGCTGGTACAACGGGTTCAGCTGGTACAACAGGCTCAGCTGGTACTTCTGGATTAACAGGCTCATCTGGAACTTCTGGTTCAAATGGTTCATCGGGAATAAATGGTACATCTGGTAGTGGTGGTACAAGTGGTACTGC
>JACCDJ011026704.1_pt1 | contig 15364 bp, 19 predicted proteins | sample 7444481 | NCBI WGS metagenome assembly JACCDJ01 (sample SAMN15323435, study PRJNA562643) | freshwater metagenome | isolation source: river surface water | place: USA:Blue River Watershed | collected 2017-08-15 | reverse complement strand
TCCGTCTGGTGATCGAAGGTGAAGGCGCAGTCGCGAAGCCTGAGCCACTTATTCCGCCCAAGCATGCCAACAAATTGGCCATCTTGTTGGCGGAAGCATATCAGGCGCGGCAATTGCTCCTCGATAGCCCTGACACGCCTCTAACGGATCTGGCCAGGCAGCACGGCAAGTGCCGCAAGCACCTAACCAAGCTGATTGAACTGTCTTGCCTTGCGCCAGATATCGTTGAAGCAATCATGAAGGACCAGCAGCCGCGATGGCTGACCGCGGCAAAGCTTCGGGCAATGGACTTGCCAGTGTCTTGGGCCGAGCAGCGCGAGCAGCTTCTCGTCAGCCAGCTGTAACGATCGAGTGCTTTAGGCGCATATCGTCGAGGAGTTCCTCGATAGCATCCCTCTGCGCTCGGGTTCCGCCCGGCGTTACTTCCCAATTGCAGTGGGCATGGATCTTCGCGTCGCGGACTTTAATCTTTCCCAGCGCGCGCCGCCATGACTGCGAGGTGCCGCCCTTCATGCGTACCAGGTGGGCTATCAGCAGTAGCTCAAGATCAGAGGCGGTCATGGTCTCCAATTAGTCTTTGCGGCTGACCAAACAAGCGAGACTAAACGCTTGCCAGCGGTGCCGTTGGAGACTGACCAGGTTTGCGCTGCTTGTGCTGACTTAAACCGCCCGTCTCTGGCCTGCGCATTTGAATGCAAAGGTCTGCGCAATCGCGCCGTTTCGGGGGCAATATGCTCGCTTAATCTCTGGAGATCAGTCGCACTTTGGACTGATTGGTGCGGTCGAGAAGACTCGAACTTCCACGGGCTTTCGCCCACAACGACCTCAACGTTGCGCGTCTACCAATTCCGCCACGACCGCTAAATCAACGGGGCGAAGCTTGTTGCCCCGGGGGGGTAGGAGCGCGCCATTAGCAAAGGGTCTGGGGGGGTGCAAGCGCGGAAAGCCCTTAATGATCTATCACAAGCTGTATCGTCCTAGGACGGCCGGAAAAGCGCGGTTGTGCGCATGGTAAATCCCCCGTTTACCTTGCGCATGACGCCTTTCGCCCTGCTGCTGCTGGCCGCTGCCAGCAGTCCTACCGCCGCACCGGAGCCGCCCCGGGGCGGGGCGCAGGCCACGGCCATCGCCTCGGCCGAGATCGTTACTGCCGGTCACGCTAAGGAAGAGCAGCTGCCGCAGGAGCCCCGGCGCCAGGTCCGGCGCAACGCCGCGGGCCAGACCATGATCGAATTCGAATAGGCGCTAGTTCGGCTTCCAACCGAATTCGGCCCGAACGCCCGCCTTGGGCACGGGCACCAATGCTTCATTGATGTCGGCGCTTTCGCCCGGAGCCAAGACCCGCTTGGGCGAGCGGACTTCGGCCCGGTGGACGATCCGGCCGCCCGAATCGCGCAGCACGATCAGAATCCCGGGCACGCTGCGCGGGTTCTGTGAGGTGTTGGTAACCGTCCCATTGGCGCTGAAATACCACGTCCCGTTGGGCAATTGATAACGCTCTTGCTCCCGCGCCGGGAAATCAAGCTTCAGGCCTGCCTGGTCCTCGGCGAAGACCGGCTTGGCAAACGGCATCCAGTCTGGAAGGCCATACCAGGCGGTGGCGCCGATTGCCGCGATCGCGACTGTGGCAAAGAGAGCGGCCGCCAAGGTCCACATCCGGGCCGGATTGCGCCGAGGTGCCAGGAGCGGCTGATGATCGAACTGCGAGGTTTCATCATCGTCGGCATAGCTGCCGTGATAGGCAGGCTCGGTATAGACCGGCGGTACTGGGACTTCTTCGTCAACCGGTGCTGCGGCCGGGGCCTCGGCTGCGGGGGCGGCAGCAGGCTGTGCGGGCGCGGGTCGTGCTTGCGGCGGAGGCGCTCTATCCATTGGTGCCGGCGCGGGCACAGGCGCCGGCGGCGGAGCGATCTGCGGACCTTCCTGGAACCAGTTGTGTTTGCACTTGGCGCAGCGCACCGTGCGGCCATCAACCCCGATCGCGCTGTCCGGAACGACATAGCGAGTGGTACAGGCGGGGCAGGCGATAATCATGATCCGACCGTTAAGCATGGTGTGCCGCAACGGGGCAAGCGCAAGCAGAGCCAAGGCGGGACGCATTGCCCTTTTTTCCACATGGATTGGTCGCTATAGCCGCCAATGAAGCACCCTCTTGCCGGATAGACCTTGCCAGCGATGAACCCTGGAACTTTGCGATGACCGGCGGTGGAACGGGAGAGATCGTGCATTTCGACAATGTCGGACTGCGCTATGGTGCCGATCGCGAAGTGTTGAGCGACATATCGTTCACCCTGTTTCCGGGCAGCTTTTATTTCCTGACCGGGGCCAGCGGCGCGGGGAAGACCTCGCTGCTTCGGCTACTGTACCTGGCCCAACGCCCATCGCGCGGGATGATCCGGATGTTCGGGACCGATGCGATCACCCTGCCGCGCGATCGCCTGCCGGGCTTCCGCCGCCGGTTGGGGGTGGTGTTCCAGAACTTCCGCCTGGTTGAGCACCTGTCCGCTTATGACAATGTCGCCCTGCCGTTGCGGGTCGCGGGCGTTGCCGAACGTGACTTGGCAAAGCCGGTGACCGACATGCTCGAATGGGTTGGCCTGACCGAGCGGATGCATGCCCGCCCGGCGCAGCTTTCGGGTGGGGAACAGCAGCGCGTCGCCATTGCCCGGGCAGTCATTGGCCGCCCTGAACTGCTGGTGGCAGACGAACCGACCGGCAACGTCGATCCGGACATGGCGGTCAAGCTGCTGCGCCTGTTCGAAGCGCTCAACCGGCTGGGCACGACCGTGGTGGTTGCCACGCACGATGTCCACCTGCTCAAGAAGGTGCCGGATTCGCTGATCATGCGGCTCGACAAGGGGCGCCTGTCCGATCCCACCGGCGCCTTGCGTTATCCGCCGCGCCCGCGCGTGGTCCAGGGCTAGGCCGATGGCGCTGAAGCTTCCTCCGGTCTCCGGCTCACTGGTTCGCGGGCTGCGCTCGCTGTCTGGCCGGGGTGAGGCGGAGTTGGTTCCGCAAACCCGGCCGGCCGGACCGATGCCCTGGGTAATCGCGATCATGGTTGCCCTGACGGTGATTGCCGCCGCGGCTGGCCTGGCCGCCAGCAATGTGGCGGGCAATGCGTCCGACGCGCTGTCCGGTGGGGTGACGGTGCAGATTGTTGAGGCCGATCCCAACCTGCGCCAGCGCCAGGCCGAGGCGGCGGCCCTGAGGCTGAATGCCATGCCGGGTATCGAATCCGCGATCGTGGTCGGCCAGCGAGAGGTCGAACGCCTGATCGAGCCGTGGCTGGGCGGCTTGGCGATCGACGGGCAGGACATTCCGGTCCCGGCGATCGTCGACGTGCGCTTGCGGGGGGAAGTTACCGGCGAACGGCTCGGCGCGCTGCGGCGCTCGGTGCGCGAAGTGGCGCCCAGCGCGCGGGTTGATGCCCAGTCGACCTGGCTCAAGCCGGTGTTCGGGGCGATTGATTCGCTGCGCCTGCTGGCGCTCGCGCTGGTCGGCTTGCTGGCGGCGGCCTTGGCTGCGGTCGTCCTGCTGGCGGTGCGCAATGCCCTCGGCACAAACCGCGAAACGATTGAGATCGTGCACTTGCTGGGCGGAACCGACCAGCAGATCGCGCGCCTGTTCCAGCGGTCCGTCGGCTATGATGCAGCAGGCGGCGGGGCGATCGGCCTGGCGCTAGGGCTGGCGGCGGTGCTGCTGCTGGGTCGGCAGTTCGCCGGGCTTGATGCCGGCCTGGTCAATGGCGGGGCCCTGGGCTGGACCGACTGGCTGTTGATCGCCCTCGTCCCGGTCGCCGGGGTCGGGCTAGCCATGTTGACGGCGCGCTGGACTGTGCTGCGCGCCTTGCGGCGGATGCTGTAACCATGCGCGCCGCACTCAGCCGCGTTTCTGGCTTACTCGTGCTGGCCTGGGCGCTTGGCTTCGTGCTGTTTGCTGTCACCCTGCCGCAACCGGCGGCGGAGGAACCCACCGATGCGGTGGTGGTGCTGACCGGCGGGGCCGGGCGGATCGAGCGCGGGCTGGAAGTGCTGAAGCGCGGCTGGGCCCGGCAATTGCTGGTTTCGGGCGTGGACCAGAGCGTCAAGCCCTATGAGTTCGCCTTGGAATACCGGGTCCGCCCGTCGCGCATGGCCTGCTGCGTCACGCTGGGGTACCAGGCGATGGACACTCGCTCCAATGCACTCGAAACGGCCGAATGGCTGCGGCACGAACGGGTAAAAAGCGTGCGGCTGGTCACCAGCGACTGGCATATGCGCCGCGCCCGGTTGGAGCTGGATCGATTGGCCCCGCAAGGGGTTATGATCATCGCCGATGCCGTGCCGACGCGGCCAAGCTTCTCGGCGCTCTTGCGCGAGTATAACAAGTTGCTGGCGCGGACTGTCGCAGGCGCGCTAGGGGCGGGGTGACCTGCCATGATTTTCCTGCGCAACATCCTCTTCTATGCGGCCTTCTATCTGGGTAGCCCGCTCTATGTCCTGCTGGCGGCGGCGCAATATGCGCTCGGCCTGCGCGATGCCTTTCGCCGCACGGTTGAGGCCTGGTCGCGCTTTCATCGCGCCTGTGCGCGGAACCTGTTGGGCATCAAGCTGGTAGTAGAAGGGCAGATGCCCACTGGCCCCGTCCTCATCGCGATGAAGCACCAGTCGTTCTACGAAGCGATCGACATGCCCGGCTTCTTTGATCGCCCCGCGGTCTTCGCCAAGGCCGAACTGACCCGGATTCCCGTCTGGGGCAAGGTTGGCCAGAACTATGGCCTGATTGGCGTGCACCGCGATCAGGGCGCTTCAGCGCTGCGCAAGATGCTGGCTTCAGCCAAGGCCTTCAGTGCAGACGGCCGTCCGCTGGTAATCTTCCCCGAAGGAACCCGCGTGCCCTATGGGGAACGCCGCGAATTGCAGGCCGGTTTTGCCGGGCTTTACAAGATGCTGGGGCTGCCGGTCGTGCCGGTGGCGACCAACAGCGGCCCGCTGTACCAGCGACGGTGGAAGCGTCCCGGCACTGTGACTTTCCGGATCGGCGAGACGATCCCGCCCGGTCTCCCGCGCGAAGAGATCGAGGCGCGGGTCCAGGATGCGATCAACGCGCTCAACGGACCCGCGGCATGAGCGATCAGTCGCCCCGCTCCCCGCTCGAGGTGCTTGGGCCGGGGCTGGTGACGGGGGCAGCTGACGACGATCCTTCGGGCGTTGGCACCTATAGCCAGGTCGGTGCGCAGTTCGGCTATGGCATGGGCTGGACTCTGGTCTTCGGCTTTCCGCTGCTAGCCGCGATCCAGGCGATCTGCGCGCGGATTGGCGCGACGACCGGGCGCGGGATCGCCCAGAACCTGCGCAAGCATTACCCGCCTGCATTGTTGCGGGTTGTCGTGGTCCTGTTGCTGGTGGCCAATATCATCAATCTCGGGGCTGACCTTGGGGCAATGGGGGCCGTGGTGGCCCTCCTGATCCCAGGACCGGTGCTGGCCTACACGGTTGGCTTCGGCTTGATCAGCGTCTTGCTGGAGGTGTTCCTTAGCTATGACAGCTATGCCCGTGTGCTGAAGTGGGCGACCCTATCGCTGTTCGCCTATGTAGGCGTGGTGCTGGTTGCGGACATTCCTTTGGCAGAGATGGCAAAGGGGCTTTTGGTGCCGCAGTTCACCCTGGACCGCGATCACGCCATGGCCCTGGTCGCAATCTTTGGGACGACGATCAGCCCCTACCTGTTCTTCTGGCAAGCCGGGCAGGAGGTGGAAGAACAGCACCGCCGCCATATCAAGCCGCTCCATATCAGCCCCCGCAAGACCGCCGGGGCAGAGCTGCGCCGGATCCGGCTTGATACGCTGGTGGGCATGGGCTTTTCGCATATCGTTGCGCTGTGCATCGTGATGGCCACGGCAGCCACCTTGCATGCCAACGGGGTGCGCGAGATCGAAAGCGCGGCGCAAGCGGCGGAGGCATTGCGCCCGATCGCGGGTGATCTGGCTTTTGCCCTGTTTGCCGTCGGGATCATCGGCACGGGCCTGCTTGCCGTGCCGGTGCTGGCTGGCAGCGCGGCCTATGCCGTCAGCGAGACGTTCGGCTGGACCGAAGGTCTGAACCGCAAGCCAAAGGAGGCTAAGGCCTTTTATGGGGTCATCGTGCTGGCCACGGCGGGGGGCATCGCGCTCAACTTCATTGGGATCGATCCGATGAAGGCGCTGTACTGGGCCGCCGTCGTCAATGGCCTGCTTGCCCCACCACTGATGGTGGTGACGATGCTGATCGCGTCCAATCCCAAGGTGATGGGCAAGCTGGTGCTCTCACGCCGGCTCAAGTTCGTGGGCTGGCTGGCAACGATCGTGATGTGGCTGATCGCTGCGGTGTTCCTCTTCGCTTAACCCGCGTGATCGCTGCGGCCGAAGTCCGGCCGGGCATCGTCCTGCCCTTCGGCGATGATTGAGCGGCGGATTGCGCGGGTGCGGGTGAAGTGATCGAACAATTGCGCGCCATCACCCACCCGGATCGCGCGCTGCAGCGCGGTCAGATCCTCGCTGAAACGCTGGAGCATCTCCAGCACGGCATCCTTGTTGGTCAGGAACACGTCGCGCCACATCGTCGGGTCAGACGCGGCGATGCGGGTGAAATCGCGGAAGCCACCGGCCGAATACTTGATCACCTCGCTCTGGGTCACGCCTTCAAGGTCCGAAGCCGTGCCGACGATGGTATAGGCGATCAAGTGGGGCAGGTGGCTGGTTACGGCCAGAACCAGATCATGGTGCTGGGCGTCCATCAGTTCGACTTTGGCGCCCAAGGCTTCCCAAAAGGCGGATAGCGCGGCGACCTTCGCCTCGTCCGCGCCTTCGGGCGGGGTGATGATGCACCAGCGACCTTGGAACAGGCTGGCAAAACCGGCATCTGGGCCAGAGCGCTCGGTCCCCGCGACCGGGTGGGCAGGAATGATTGCGTGGCCGGGCAGGGCCTCGCCCAGGGCCGTCGCGACGCTTTGCTTGGAAGAGCCGACATCGCTGATCACCGCCCCGGCGGGGATGGCCCCAGCCAGTTCAGCTGCCACTTCGCCAATCGAGCCAACCGGCACGCAGAAGATCACCAGGTCCGCCTGGGCGACAGCCTCGGCCCCGGTTGCGCAGACCGTGCCAACCAGCCCGCGTTCCGCGGCCCGGGTGCGGGTGGCGGGATCGCGATCCCAACCGGTCGTCACTGCCGCTGGCAGGTGCTGCTTGACCGCGAGGCCGATTGAGCCCCCCAGCAGGCCCAGGCCGATGATTGCGACGCGCTCAAAACTCATCGGGCAGCCTCCGCCATTTCACGCAGCGCGGCAGCGATTGCGTCCATCTGTTCCGTGGTGCCGATCGTGATGCGCAGGGCATGTCCCAGCCCCTGATTGGGCAGCCAGCGCACGATATAGCCGCGTTCGGCCAGCCCGTTATAGGCCGCTTCGGCGCTGAGTGCGCCCTCGAACAGCACCAACAGGAAATTGGCTTCGCTCGGCACGACACGCAGCCCGTGATTGCCCAGCGCCTCGACTGCACTGGCGAACCGGGCGCGCTCGGCGCGGTTGTGCTCGCGCGATGCGATCACGAAATCCTGGTCGGCCGTGGCCGCAAGGGCCATCGCCTGTCCGCTGTTGGTGACATTGAAGGGGCCACGGATGCGGTTCAGCGTATCGATCAGGCCCGGCGCGCCGGTCGCCCAGCCGATCCGTTCGCCCGCCAGACCATAAATCTTCGAAAAGGTGCGGGTGACCAGCACGTTCTGGTGCGCTGCGGCCAGCGCCAGACCCTGGTCGTCCTGCTCGGGCGTGAGGTACTCGGCATAGGCTTGATCGAGCACGAACAACACGTCTTCGGGCAGCCCCGCATGAAGCCGCGCCACTTCGCTGGCGGGAAGGTAGGTGCCGGTCGGGTTGTTCGGATTGGCCAGGAAAACCACCCGCGTCCGCTTGGTCACCGCGGCCAGCAGGGCGTCGACATCGCTGCCGTAATCCTTGTCCGGCGCCTCGATCGGCGTCGCTCCGCAGCGGCGCGCAGCAATATCGTAAACCGCAAAGCTGAAGCGCGAGAACAGCACCTCGTCACCCTGTCCGGCATAGCCTTGGGCAGCAAGGTTAAGCAGCTCGTCGGAACCCGTGCCCAGCACAATCCGCATCGGATCAATCCCGTGCAACGCGCCCAATGCTTCGCGCAGGTTGGTGCTGCCGGGGTCGGGGTACAAGCTCGGTTCGACCGCCTTGGCCCGCGCTGCCAGCGCCTGCGCACTGCTGCCCAGTGGGTTTTCGTTGGCGGAAAGCTTGACCAGCGGCCGCCCGTCCGCACCGGCAGCCTTGCCGGGGACATAGGCGTGGATCGCTTCGATCCAGGGCTTGGGGGCAGGGGCTTTGGTCATAACGCACGCGCCCTTAGCAGGCTTGCGGGCAATTGACAGCATGCTCGCACTCCCCCAATCCCCCGCCATGGCAGACGCCGAAGCCCTCTTGGCCCAAAGCCACGTGCTGGAGCACGCGCAACCGCTCGCCTTGGACGGCGGTCAGGCGCTGCCCGGCGTGCGCGTGGCCTACGAAACCTATGGCACGCTCAACGCCGCCAAATCGAATGCGGTGATGATCTTCCACGCGCTGACGGGTGACCAGTGCGTTGCCAGCCCGCACCCGGTCACCGGCAAGCCCGGCTGGTGGGTGCGGATGGTCGGGCCCGGCAAGCCGATCGATACGGACCGGTTCTTCGTGATCTGCGCTAACGTCCTCGGCGGCTGCTATGGCTCAACCGGCCCAGCCAGCCTTGGTCCGGATGGCCAACCCTATGCCATGCGCTTCCCGGTCATCACCATTCGCGACATGGTGCGGGCGCAGATCGGCATCCTTGATGCGCTGGAGATCGAGCAGCTGCACAGCGTTGTCGGCGGATCAATGGGCGGGATGCAGGCGCTGTCCTTTGCCGCCAACTGGCCTGAACGGACCCGCGCGGCGCTGGTGATTGCCAGCACAGCCCGCCACACCGCCCAGAACATCGCCTTCCACGAAGTCGGGCGCCAGGCGATCATGGCTGACCCCAAGTGGAAGAACGGCGATTATTATGGCGTTGGAAAGGGGCCGGATAACGGCCTCGCCGTGGCCCGGATGGCAGCGCACATCACCTATCTCTCGGAAGAGGGGATGCACGAAAAGTTCGGGCGCAAGCTGCAGGACCGGACCGAAAAGACCTTTGGCTTCGATGCCGATTTCCAGGTCGAAAGCTATCTGCGCCATCAGGGATTGAGCTTTACCGACCGCTTCGATGCCAACAGTTACCTCTACATCACCCGGGCGATGGATTACTTCGACCTTGCCGAGGAACATGGTGGCCGCTTGGCCGATGCCTTCCGGGCCAGCAAGGCGCGGTTCTGCCTGGTCAGCTTCGATACCGACTGGCTCTATCCCACCGCGGAAAGCCGCACGATCGCCCATGCGCTGAACGCGGCCGGTGCCCCGGTCAGCTTTGTCGAACTGTCTGCCCCCTTTGGGCATGACAGCTTCCTGCTCGATGTCCCGGCGCTGGACCGGGTGATTGCCGGGTTCCTGAAGCAATGACCGCGCTGCGCCCCGACCTTGCGGTGATCGCTGCCAATGTCGCGCCGGGTAGCCGCGTGCTCGATATCGGTTGCGGCGACGGCGCACTGATGGCGGCCCTGCGCGATGGCAGCGGGGTCGATGCCAGGGGCATGGAGCTGGATCCGCTCGACGTGGCCGAATGCGTCGCCAAGGGCCTGTCGGTGATGCAGGGCGATGCCGATACCGACCTGGTCGACTATCCTGATGCCGCGTTTGACTATGCAATCCTCAGCCAGACGCTGCAGACCACCAAGCGGCCGGACAAGGTGCTGGATGAGCTGCTGCGGGTGGGGCGCAAGGCCTTCGTCAGCTTCCCGAATTTTGGCCACTGGCGGGTGCGGGCCAGCCTGCTGTGGCGCGGGCGAATGCCGGTGACGCGGCTGCTGCCGGTGGCCTGGTACGAAACACCGAACATTCACCACGTGACGGTCAGCGATTTCCGCGATCTGGTGGAGGCGAAGAACCTGACGGTCGAAGGGGCCTGGTTCCTGTCAGGCGATCGGCGGATCAGCGATGCCGCCGCCAGCTGGCGTGCCGAACACGCCGTGTTCCTGCTCTCGCGCGGCGCGGACTAGCAGGTGGCTCCGGGCGGCCAAGGGCGCGCCCGGATGCCGGTAAATCAAACAATCACATCCGGTGCAGCGCGCACAGCTTGTTGCCGTCCGGATCGCGCAGATAGGCGAGGTACAGCTGCATACCGGCGCCTTCGCGCACGCCCGGCGGGTCTTCGATCGCCTTGCCGCCAGCAGCAACGCCGGCCGCGTGCCAGGCATCGCATTCGGCCGGATTGGCCATGGCAAAGCCGATGGTCATGCCGTTGCCGGGGGTCGCGCCTTCGCCGTCGATCGGTTTGGTGACCAGGAACATGCCGCCATTGTGCATATAGATCAGGCGGCCCTTGGGATCGACAATCCCGGGCTTGCCGCCCACCGCGCCGAAAATGGCATCGTAAAACGTCTTGGCGCGATCGATATCATTCGCGCCCACCATCATGTGGCTGTACATGGCCCTCGTTCCTCTCCTTGGGTTGGGGGAACGACTTGTTTAAGCGCGCGGTTAAGAAGGTCAATCGTTTCGCGCGAGCGCCGCAAAATGCGCCGCATCGGCAAAAGCCTTGGCGCGGCGGGCGCGGCGTTCCTCAGCCTCGGCATCGCGGCCCCATTGTTCGGCCTGCCATTCCTCTTCCAATTCGGCCGCGATCCACAGCGCCCCGGCATCGGCATCCGGTTCCAGCGCGGCCAGGCCGATCACCAGCGATGCCGCCAGCGAGGTCAGGGTATTCAGCGCGGCCAGCGTAAAGGGATCGAGCGTGCCAAGCTCTGCGCCCAGCCGGGTCAGCGTTTCCGCAGGTTGGGGGCGGTGGATGATCCCGCTGATCCGGTTGAACTGGACGCCGTGGCGCGCCTCTGCTGCGGCCAGCAGCGGCTCCCATCGTTCCAGCTGGCGGCGGTGCAGCGCCTCGCCCGGCTCGGCCCGATAGCAGAGCGTGTCGGTTTCGGCATAGTTCAGCAGGGTCTTGCACAGCGCCGCCGGATCGGGCGTGATCACATCAATCGCATAGTCCGCCAGGTCGCGCAGGACAAAGCTGGCGGGCACGATGGTTTCTTCCTGCGCGGCCCATTCGGCGGCGAGGGCCGCCGCTAAGGCTGCGGTCGGCACGATCTGGGGACGGCCCGTTGCGGTCTTGACCCCGCGTCCGTCCAACTGGACCTGCCAGCCGCCCGTAACCGGTGCGGCCACGGCTTCCTTGTAGAATCGCTTCATTCGCCGGGGGTCTTCCACTTGCGGGCCAGCAGGATCGGCGCCAGCAGCGCGCCGAACAGGCCCAATACCGCCAGAATATAGCCCGCCTCGCGCGGCCAGTGCAGGCGGCCATTCATCACCAGCAGCCCCAGTAGGACCATCGCCACGCCGGTCAGGCGCACGATCTGGATCGCGATAAAGCGGTTGCGGGCGCGGGTATCGTCTTCGTTCATCACAGCAGGTCCAACAGGTGCAGGGGGGTGCGGGCCACGATCTCTGCCCCGGCATCAACCAGTTCGGCCGGGGTGTGGTACCCCCAGTCGACCCCCAGGGCGCGGACCCCGGCATTGACTGCCATCACCATGTCATAGGCCGTATCGCCGATCATCACTGCGTGCTGCGGCATGGCCCCGGCCTCGAACAGCGCGGCTTCCAGCATGGCCGGGTGGGGCTTTGACGGGTGCCGGTCGGCCGTTTGCAGCGTTACAAAGTGACGGCTCAGGCCATGGCTGGCCAGGCAATGTTCCAATCCCCGGTCGGACTTGCCGGTGGCGACGCCTAGCAGCCAGCCATCGTCGAGCAGCGCATCCAGCACCTCGCGCACCCCGGCATAGAGCGGCTCAACCAGCTCGCCCGCCTCGCGCGCGGCGCGGAAGGCATCGCGATAGGCCAGGTCGATCCCCTGGCGCAGATCATCATCGGCATCGGGCAACAGCGCCCGCACGGCCTGCGGCAGGCTCAGGCCAACGCTGCGCCGGACCAGGTGGTGATCCGGGCGGGACAGGCCGTGCGCGGCAAAGGCTGCATCCATCGCCGTGCAGACTGCCGCCTGGCCATCGACCAGCGTGCCATCGCAATCGAACACGGCCAGGCGGATGGTCATGGCGCCAGGCTCCGCATCAGCGCGGCAAGCGCGGTGGATCCATTTTCCGCAAGGGCGCCGGCAATCCGCTCGCGCTCATCGGCTGGCTTGTTCTGGCTGAGTTTGACCGTCTCGCGCCAGGCCAGGATTTCCAGCTCGAAGCCGGAAATGCCCCCCAGCAGCTTGCTGATATAGTCAGGCGGGCTTTTGCCCATGGTCCAGGGTTCGCCCGCCAGACGCGCTTCCTCGCGTGCCGAAAGGCTTTCGAGGTGGCCTAACAGCCCGTCGGCATCACGGGCCCGAACCCGGCCTTCCAGCTCAAGGCTGACATAGTTCCAGGTCGGCACCTGTCCCTGGTCGGTGTACCAGCGTGGGCTGACGTAGCTGTCCGGTCCGTTAATCACTGCCAGCACGGTCATCCCTTCCAGGTATCTGGTCAGGGCGTTGCCGCGGGCGATGTGAAACTGCACCGCACCATTGCCGGCCGAAACCAGCGGCACATGGGCCACGCGCGGCCCGTCGGGCGTGGTGGCGAAGACCATGCCAAAGCCAATTTCCGCGATCATCGTTTCCAGCAGTGCGCGGTCCGCGTGCCGGAATTTGGGATTGGGGTGCATCAGCGCTTACCGGTTGGCTTGGGGCCGGCCTTTTTGCTGACCGGCGATCCCTTGCCCTTGGTTGGGCCGCGCTTCGTTGGCGGTTTGCGGGTTGCCACGCGGCCATCGGCCCGGCCGCGCCGTTCGCCGCGGCGTTCCTTGCGGATCTGCTTGGCATGGGCCTTGGCTGCCTGCTTTTCCTCGGTCTTGCCCGGCTTGTAAGGCTCGGGCAGCACGGCGCCATCTTCTTCGTCAAAGCCCAGGCCGGCCATGGTATTGGCGAAATGCTCCGGCAGTTCGGCGCGCACGTCGATCACGTCACCATCGGGATGGTCGATGATCAAGCGGCGAGCGTGAAGGTGCATCTTGCGGCTGATCGAGCCGGACAGGAAGGCATCGGGGCCGCCATACTTGCCATCGCCCACGATCGGGTGGCCGATCGCTGCCATGTGGACGCGCAGCTGGTGGGTGCGCCCGGTCAGCGGTTGCAGTTCCACCCAGCAGGCGCGGTTGCCCGCGCGGTCCAGCACGCGATAACGAGTGCGGGCTGGCTGACCTTCGCCGCTCTTGTCGACCATCATCTTTTCACCGCCGGTACCTGGCTGCTTGGCCAGCGGCAGGTCGATCAGGCCATCGGCCACATCAGGCACGCCGGTGATAATCGCCCAATAGATCTTGCGCGCGGTGCGCCCGGAAAAGCGTTTTGAAAAGAACGCCGCGCTGCCCGGTGTGCGGGCGATCAGCAGGACGCCCGAGGTATCCTTGTCCAGCCGGTGGACCAGTCGCGGGCGCGGCCCATCATGGGCAAAGGCATCGAGCAGCCCGTCGACATGTTCCTTCATGCCGCTACCGCCCTGGGTGGCCAGGCCGGGCGGCTTGTTGAGCACGATCGCGGCGCGGTCCTGGGTGATGACCATCGCCTCGGCCTGGGCGATTTCCTCGTCTGACAGTTCGCGGCGCGGTTTGGCGCCGCCTTTGGCCGGGGCATCGCCGCCCGGCGGCACACGGACGACCTGACCGGCAGACAGGCGGTCCGCCGGATCGGCGCGCTTCCCATCAACCCGGATCTGCCCGGTGCGGGCCCAGCGGCTGATCATGGCAAAGCCGATCTGCGGCAGGTGGCGCTTGAACCAGCGATCCAGCCGCACGCCATCGTCATCGTGCTGCACCGTAAACTGGCGAACGTTTCGCTCATCCTGAGCTTGTCGAAGGGTACTCATGCAAATCCTCGCGCCAGGGCCAGCCCGGCAAACAGTCCGCCCACGCCGCCCAGCAGCGACAGGGCGACATAGGTCGCGGCTTGCGCCATGGCACCGCGTTCGATCATCAGCGCCAATTCCAGGCTGAAGGCGGAAAAGGTGGTGAAGCCGCCCAGCACGCCAACGCCCAGCAGCAGCCGCCACGGTTCACCGCTTTCGCCATGCCGCGCCAGCCAGCCCGCCAACAGCCCCATTGCCAGGCTGCCCAGCACGTTGACGGTCAGCGTGGCATAGGGAAACGGGTTCGCCCCGATCAGCCGCCCGGCCACGAACCGCAGCCACGCCCCCACCGCGCCGCCAGCGGCAACGGATAGCGATGCGGCCAGATAGGATGGCTGGGCAGTCATGCCGGTGCCTTAGCCTTGCTTGGCCGTTCCTGTCACGCCTTTCCCCGGCGCGGCCCAGCAGACCAGCGCGGCCACGGCGGTTCCCAGGCACAGGTGCCAGGGGAAGGCCACGCCTTTCAGCATCAGGGGCAGGCCCAGCGCGTCGATCACATAGGGCTGGAAGGCCAACACGGTCAGGAATCCAGCAACAAACGCGGCCAGTACGCTGGTGGAAGAGCCGCGCTGCGAAAACAGCGCTACGCCATAGACCCCCAGCAACCCCGAATAGGCAAAGGCCATCACCCCCAGCACAAAGTCGAGCAGCGCCGTATCGGCATAGCTCTGCCAAAAGTAGGACAAAACCGCCATACCGAACAGCGCCAGCCCCAGCACCAGGGTCGCAACCCGGCCCATCCGCACGAAATGGGCATCGCTCCGCTCGCCCGCAAAGGGCCGGTATAGGTCATTGACCAGCACGGCCGACATCGAGATCAGCCCCGAATTGATCGCTGCCGCGGCGATCACGCCCACGGTAACCAGCCCACGCAGCCCCGGCGGCAGTTCGGTCAGAATGTAATGCATGAATACGGTGACCTTCTCACCGTTATAGGTTCCCGCTGCGGCCCCCTGATAATGCAGCCACAGCAATGCGCCGATGGTCAGGAACAGCAGGATTACAGGAAGCGAGAGCCAGGTCGAAACGACCAGCGCCCGGGTGCCATGCTTGGCATCGCGGCAGGCCAGCACGCGCTGGGTGGTATCCTGATCCAGCCCGGCATTGGCAAAGTTCAGCAGGACCACGCCGGTCAGCACCGCCCACAGGCCAAAGGGCGCGGAGAGGCTGGGGGAGGGGTCGATCAGCGCCAGCTTGTTCGTCCCGTCCGGCGCATGGCGCAGCGCTTCGATAGCCTCGCCCGTGGTCATCGGCAGGTGGCTCCACAGGAACCCGGCCACCACCAGCGCCGCCCCGACATAGAGCACCACCTGTACCAGGTCGCTCCAGATCAC
>JACCDJ010585090.1_pt1 | contig 15365 bp, 14 predicted proteins | sample 7444481 | NCBI WGS metagenome assembly JACCDJ01 (sample SAMN15323435, study PRJNA562643) | freshwater metagenome | isolation source: river surface water | place: USA:Blue River Watershed | collected 2017-08-15 | reverse complement strand
TGGATGCCTTGTAACACGGCGGCGAGGTCTGCTTTTTGTTCTTTGCTTTGGTAGCTGTAGCCCAAAAACGGCGGATTCCCCATCACAAAACCACACCGCCCCGCTGGCAACACCTCATTCCAGTCCAGCCGCAGCGCATTGGCGTGGCGAATATGCGGCGAGTTCCTCAGCGGAATACGGGCGTAGTACAGGCCAAACTCCTCGCTCACCCGCAGGTTCATTTGGTGGTCCACCAGCCACAGCGCCACTTGGGCAATTTGCGCGGGGAACTCTTCAATCTCAATGCCGTAAAACTGGTCCACGTTCACGCCAATCAAGCTGTTCACATCCACGCTTTGCTGGCCTTTGTGGTCGCTCAGCTCGTTGGCAGCACGCAGCACTTGCAGCTCCAACTCGCGCAGTTCGCGGTAGCTGATGACCAGGAAGTTGCCGCAGCCGCAGGCGGGGTCTAAGAAGGTCAGGGTTTTCAGGCGGCGGTGAAACGCCTCCAGCTTGTGGCGGTTGCCGCGTATGCGCTCAAACTCTGCATGCAACTCGTCCAAAAACAAGGGCTTGATCAGCTTCAAGATATTGGCTTCAGAGGTGTAATGCGCCCCCAAGTTGCGCCGCGCTTTCTCGTCCATGATGCTTTGGAACAAGCTGCCAAAAATCGCCGGACTGATGGTGGACCAGTCCAAGGCGCAGGCGTCCAGCAGGGCCTGGCGCATGGCGGTGTTGAAGTCGGCCATGGGCAGGGTTTCTTCAAACAAGCGGCCATTGATATAGGCGAACTTGGCCAACTGCTCGTCCATGTGTTTGCTGCGCTGCGTCTCGGCGGTGTTGAGCACTTGAAACAACTGCCCCAAGCGTGGCCCCAGGTCCGAACCGTCAGGGGCGGTGCGTTCTTCGATGAAGTCGCGAAAGGAATCGGTGGGCTGAAAAATGCCGGTGTCGTCGGCAAACAAACAAAACAGCATGCGCACCAACAGCACTTCCAGCGCATGGCCTTGGTAGCCACTGGCTTTCAAGGTGTCATGCAGCCGCCCCAGCGCCATGGCGGCCTTGATGTTCACCGGGTCTTCAGGGCGAATGGTTTGCACCTTGTAGCCCAGCAAGGTGCCAAAGTGCTTCACATGCTTGTGCAGGTCTTTCAGCTTGAAGCGCAGCACCTCGCCGCCCTTCAAAGGTCGCACTTCAAACTGACCAAAGTCGCACACCACCACCAAGTCGGGCAACTTGTGCTCGGGGATGTTGTGCAGGTAATCCATGGCCTGCTGGGTGGCGTCGTTCAGGTCTTTGCCCAAGGACTTTTGCTCCACCAGCAGCTTGCCCGGCCAAAACAAGTCGATGAAACCGGCGCTGCCGCCTAGCTTTTGGACGTTGTGCTCGAACGTGGCCACCCGTTTGTCGGTGATGCCAAAGATTTCAAAGAAATCTATCCAAAACGGCGTGCTTTGGCTTTTCTCATTGCACGCATCCGCCCATGTTTGACTGAAAAGCAATGCTCTGGATTTGATCTCGTTCCAGTTAAGACCCATAAAGTACTCATCAAGTGAGGCTTGATAGTACCTTAAAGTAATATATTTTTAAGTGAAATTCATTTCAAAGTAATTCATATTGAAACAGTATTTGTCAAATTTGACACTTTCGCGGCTGGTTCAGCTGCTTGAGCCCCATTCAGGCGCGCACGAAGAAGCGTTTAGGTCCTGCTGCGCCTGGGCGAAGTTGGGGGGGCCGTGATGTCGGCCAGCCGGTTTGGCTTGACGCGACTGCTTCAGAGCATGAAAATAAGCACCTTAAACAGGTCTTTTAAGGTCAGCGATGTCAAATTTGATTTATGCCACGGTCACTGCCAGCGTGTCCGAATTGAAAAAGAACCCGATGGGCACTGTGTCTGCGGGGCAGGGCCAGACAGTGGCCATCCTCAACCGCAATGCGCCGGCCTTTTATTGCGTGCCGGCAGGCGCGTATGAGGCCTTGATCGACCGCTTGGAGGACATGGAGCTCAACGCCATTGCCGATGCCCGTTCCGGTGAACCTGTGATCAGAGTCACGCTCGATGAGCTCTGAGCCGGCCTATGCCTTGGCCTTTGTGCCACAGGCGCTCAAGGAGTGGAAGAAGCTCGACCCCCATACCCGTCAGCTGTTCAAGACCCGCTTGATCGAACGTTTGGCGGCGCCGCGACTGGCCTCGGCCCAATTGCGCGGCCACCCTGACCGCTACAAAATCAAGCTGAGGGCCTTGGGGTATCGCTTGGTGTACGAAGTGCGTAACCAAGAGGTGCTGGTAGTGGTCGTGGCCGTGGGTCGGCGTGATGGCCAAGCGGTGTACCTGGCTGCACAGCAACGGGCGATCACTTAAGCCGTCACGCCCTTGGCAACTTCCACGTACTCTTCAATCTGATTGAAGTTCATGTACTTGTAAATGGCCTCGCCATCCTTGTTCACCACACCCATGGCTTCGTGGTACTCGGCCACGGTGGGGAACTTGCCCATCTTCGAGGTGATGGCCGCCAACTCGGCAGACGCCAAAAACACGTTGGTGTTTTTGCCCAAACGGTTGGGGAAGTTGCGGGTCGAGGTGGACACCACGGTCGCGCCTTCGCGCACCTGCGCTTGGTTGCCCATGCACAGCGAGCAGCCGGGCATTTCGGTGCGTGCACCAGCCGTGCCAAACGCGGCATAGTGACCTTCCTTGATGAGTTCGCTCTCGTCCATCTTGGTGGGGGGTGCCACCCACAGCTTGACCGGGATGTCGCGCTGACCACCCAGCAACTTGGCTGCGGCACGGAAGTGACCGATGTTGGTCATGCAACTGCCGATGAAGGCTTCGTCGATCTTGGTGCCAGCCACCTCGGACAAAAACTTCGCATCATCCGGGTCGTTCGGGCAGCAGACGATGGGCTCTTTGATGTCGGCCAAATCGATCTCGATGACATGCGCGTATTCGGCGTCCTTGTCGGCTTCAAGCAGGTTGGGCGCAGCCAACCAGGCTTCCACTTTCTCGATGCGACGCGCCAAGGTGCGGGCGTCGGCATAACCATCGGCGATCATGTTTTTCATGAGCACCACGTTGGACTTGAGGTACTCCTCGATCGGCTCTTTGTTGAGCTTGATGGTGCAACCCGCAGCCGAACGCTCAGCAGAGGCGTCTGACAACTCAAACGCTTGCTCCACTTTCAAGTTGGGCAGACCTTCGATTTCCAAAATACGGCCTGAGAACTCGTTGATCTTGCCGGCCTTGGCGACCGTCAAGAGGCCCTTTTTGATGGCGTACAAAGGAATGGCATGCACCAGGTCACGCAGGGTGACGCCGGGTTGCATCTCGCCTTTGAAGCGCACCAACACCGACTCAGGCATGTCCAAAGGCATCACGCCAGTGGCGGCACCAAAGGCGACCAAACCCGAACCCGCAGGGAATGAAATGCCGATGGGGAAACGGGTGTGCGAATCGCCGCCGGTGCCCACGGTGTCGGGCAACAACAAGCGGTTGAGCCAAGAGTGGATCACGCCGTCACCAGGACGCAGGGCCACGCCACCGCGGTTGCTGATGAAGGCTGGCAGTTCGCGGTGGGTCTTCACGTCCACGGCCTTGGGGTAGGCGGCGGTGTGGCAGAAGGACTGCATCACCATGTCGGCAGAGAAGCCCAAGCAGGCCAAGTCTTTCAACTCGTCGCGGGTCATGGGGCCGGTGGTATCTTGCGAGCCCACAGTGGTCATCTTGGGTTCGCAGTAAGTGCCAGGGCGCACGCCTTGGCCTTCGGGCAAACCAACCGCACGACCGACCATTTTTTGGGCCAGCGTGAAGCCAGCTTTGGTGGCGACTGGCGAAGCGGGCAAACGGAACAAGGTGGAGGCTGGCAGGCCCAAGAATTCACGCGCTTTGGCGGTGAGGCTGCGACCGATGATCAGGTTGATACGGCCACCAGCGCGTACTTCGTCAAACAGCACATCGCTCTTGAGTTTGAACTCGGCGACTGTCGCGCCGTTTTTCACGATCTTGCCGTCATAAGGCAGGATGTCGATCACGTCACCCATCTCCAGTTGGGTGACATCCACTTCAATCGGCAATGCGCCTGAGTCCTCTTGGGTGTTGAAGAAGATGGGAGCGATCTTGCCGCCCAAGGTCACACCACCAAAGCGCTTGTTGGGCACGAACGGAATGTCTTGACCCGTGGCCCAAATCACGCTGTTGGTCGCCGATTTGCGGCTGGAACCGGTGCCGACCACGTCGCCCACATACGCCACCAAATGGCCTTTTTTCTTCAGGTCTTCGATGAACTGCATTGGGCCGCGCTTGCCGTCTTCTTCAGGCTTGAAGGCCGCACCTTCGCGGGTGTTTTTGAGCATCGCCAAATAGTGCAAAGGAATGTCGGGGCGGCTCCAGGCATCGGGCGCGGGTGACAGGTCGTCGGTGTTGGTTTCGCCAGGCACCTTGAACACAGTGACCGTGATCTTTTTGTCCACCTCGTGGCGGCTGGTGAACCACTCGGCGTCGGCCCAGCTTTGCATCACTTCTTTGGCCTTGGCATTGCCGGCTTTGGCTTTCTCGGCCACGTCGTTGAAGAAGTCGAACATCAACAGGGTTTTCTTCAAGGCATCGGCAGCAACGGCGGCCACTTCTGCGTCGTCCAGCAATTCGATGAGCGGGTGCACGTTGTAGCCACCCACCATGGTGCCGAGCAACTCGGTGGCTTTGGACTTGGAGATCAAGCCCAGCTTGAGATCCCCATGCGCCACAGCAGCCAAGAAAGAGGCTTTGACTTTGGCGGCATCGTCCACGCCGGGTGGCACGCGGTGGGTCAGCAGGTCCATCAGGAAAGCGTCTTCGCCTGCGGGCGGCGCTTTGATCAGCTCGATCAATTCAGCGGTTTGTTTGGCATCCAATGGCAAGGGGGGGATGCCCAAGGCAGCGCGTTCGGCCACATGGTCTCGGTAAGCTTTCAACATGGTGTTCTCCTGAAAATAAAGGGGTTAGCGCTGTGGCTCGTCAGCATCGAGCAACGGGGTAGTCGGTTGGGATGCCATGGCTTTGGCCATGGCAGCTTGGTCGGGGTGTTGGCATTCGTCCACCAGACGAACACCACGTTGTTGGTCCATCAACATGGATTTGCTGTTCAACTGAACCCAGATGACGCCAGCTTGTTCGTCTTCAAGGCGCACCGCCCCGGATGGGGTGGGCACAGGGGTCATGCGCAGCACGCGTTTTTTGAAATTGAGCACATAACTGCCGGGCCGTTGGGGGTCGACACGCAAGGCGACGGTTTGTTTGAATTCACAAGCAAAACGACCCAGGTAGACATGGGGCACAAAGTCTTGCGCCATGGCTGTTGTGGCCAACCATCCCATCAGACATCCTGTCCAGCGTGTGTGCATGTGTGACCTTCTTCAATGGTGAAAGAAAGCTTGTGCTTGGGCGGGCAGGCTGCGCCCCGTCGCATGCGCACGTTGCAGCACATGCCAAAAGAACCGGTAACTGGCGCGGTCGTGCAACTGGCCGCTGTGGCTGATGGGTGCCCAATCCGCAACTTGTGCCGACAGCAACACCGCACAGGCCTGTTCAATGTCTTTTTCAGACGGCGCCATGGCCTGCAAAATCGGACGGATTTGCGACGGGTGGATGCTCCACATGCGGGTGAAGCCCAGGGTTTGTGAGGCGACGCGGGCAGCGTTTTCCATGGCCACAGCATCGCTGAATTCGGTCACCACGCTGTGCGAAGGGACTTTGCCGTGCGCATGGCAGGCACTGGCGATGTCAAGCTTGGCACGCAGCACCAGCGGATGGCTGAACTGCCCTGCACTGCCCATGGCATCGGCGGGAATGGCGCCACCATGGGCCGACACAAAGTCCATCAAACCAAAACTGAGGGACTGCAAACGGGGGTGCGACGCGATGTCAAACGCACAGTGCACCGCCGCAGGGGATTCAATCAAGGCATGCACAGGCAGCTTGGTCGCACCGGCGGCGTCGATGGCTTGGATGGCCAGTTCGACATCTGCCAAGGACTCAACCTTGGGCAGCATGATGTGGCACAAACGCCCACCCGCTTGGCCCGCAATGGTGTGGATGTCGGACGCAAAAGCAGGATGGTCCACCGGATGCACACGCACCGCCACACGGGCTTCAGGCGCAGCAGCCAAGGCCAGCTCGGTGACCAAGGCGGCATGCTCGGCCTCACCACCCACTGGGGCACCGTCTTCGCAGTCCAGGGTCACATCAAACACGCAGACCCCGAACTCTTGGGTCATCTCAGCCTGCAGTAGCAGGCTTTTGCGCATGCGCACTTCCACGCCGCTGTAATGGTCACAAACCGGCAGCGTGACTGCACCCGCTTGGGCGTCTTGCAAGACGTCGCGCGGGTGCTTCATGGGCATGCTTTCAAGTGGCTCAAGGATCAGAGCAGGTGGGCCACGCCCGCTTGCTCGTCGGTCAGTTCTTTCAAGGTCTTGTCGATGCAAGTTTGGCTGAAGGCGTCGATGGCCAAACCTTCGACCACTTTGTACTCGCCGTTCTCGCAAGTCACGGGGAAGCCAAACATGACATCCTTGGGAATGCCATACCAACCTTGTGAAGGAATGCCCATGGTGACCCACTTGCCGTTCGTGCCCAAAGCCCAATCACGCATGTGGTCGATGGCCGCATTGGCTGCAGAGGCGGCTGATGACAAACCACGCGCTTCGATGATGGCCGCACCGCGTTTGCCCACGGTGGGCAAGAACACATTGGCGTTCCATTCTTGGTCGTTGATCATGTCTTTCACAGACTCGCCCTGGATGGTGGCGAAGCGGTAGTCGGCGTACATGGTGGGCGAGTGATTGCCCCAGACGGTCAGTTTCTCGATGTCGGCCACGGCCTTGCCAGTTTTGGCGGCGATTTGGGAGGCGGCACGGTTGTGGTCCAAGCGCAGCATGGCGGTGAAGTTGCCAGGCTTCAAATCAGGCGCGGATTTCATGGCGATGTAAGCATTGGTGTTGGCGGGGTTGCCGACCACCAGCACCTTGACGTTGCGTGAAGCCACAGCGTTCAAGGCCTTGCCTTGTGCCGTGAAGATGGCGCCGTTGATGGACAGCAACTCGGCGCGTTCCATGCCAGGGCCACGGGGGCGTGAACCGACCAACAAGGCGTAGTCGGTGTCTTTGAAAGCGGTCATGGGGTCGGCGTGCGCTTCCATGCCCACCAACAGGGGGAAGGCGCAGTCTTCCAATTCCATCATCACGCCCTTGAGCGCTTTTTGCGCTTTTTCGTCAGGGATTTCCAACAACTGCAGGATGACGGGTTGGTCTTTGCCCAGCATCTCGCCAGAGGCGATGCGGAACAACAGTGCGTAACCAATTTGACCTGCTGCGCCAGTGACGGCAACGCGGACGGGCTTTTTGCTCATGAGAAATCTCCGGATTGAAATTGAAAAACGGTTGGCGGGGGCGCAGCCTGGTCGAAAAAATCGACAAGACATGTGTCTTATAGAAGATATGATAGCGGCTTCAGCATGACAAGCGCCTGACGAGTCCCCTGTGAGCCCCTCATCGTCCACCGATAACAGCCCCAGCACCATCGATGCCCCGTTGGGCGGCTCGCCTGCTTTCAGCCCACTTTATCAGCAGATCAAGGGCTTGGTCCTGCAAAGCTTGCAGCAAGGTGAATGGAAGCCCGGTGAACCCATCCCCAGCGAATTCGAGCTGGCTGCCCGCTATAAAGTCAGTCAGGGCACGGTGCGCAAAGCCATTGACGAACTCGCCAAAAGCCATTTGCTGGTGCGTCGCCAAGGCAAAGGCACGTTTGTCGCCACCCACGCCGAGCAACAGGTGCAGTTTCGTTTTTTGAAACTGCAACCCGACGAAGGCGACATCTCCAGCCAAGGCCCGGCCCAACGCCAGATCATTGATTGCAAACGTTTACAAGCCAACAGCCTGGTGGCCAAAACCCTGGGCCTGCGGACCAACGAAGCGGTTCTGCAAATCAAGCGTTTGCTGTCTTTTGGCGGCACGCCCACGATTTTTGAAGAGATTTGGCTGCCCGGCGGCCCCTTCAAAGGCCTGACCACTGAACGTCTGCAAGCCGACACCGGCCCGATGTACGCCATGTTCGAAGCCGAATTCGGAATTCGAATGGTCAATGCCCAAGAACGCATCCGTGCGGTCAACCCCAGCCCAGAACAAGCGCAATGGCTGCAGGTGCCCGCGCACACCCCGCTGCTGCGGGTCGAACGTTTGTCCTTCACCTACCAAGCAACCCCGATGGAATGGCGCATGGGTGTTTACCGCACCGATCAGCACCATTACTTGAACGAATTGAATTGATTGGTACTCATTTTGAACCTTTCTAACGACTGACAGCCCTTCGATCGTTATTTTGTTGCATTGCAATAGAATGATTTTTGAGACGCCAGACCCGGCAAAAACGACCTCGAGAAAGCCCGACGCATGACAGATCCCGCTCCACAACGGCCTGAATTTCGCAACATCAACGCCTTCAACGACCTGCCCACCTACCGCCTGCCCCCCGCCGGTTGGGTGTCCATCTTGCACCGGGTGAGTGGTGCGCTGATGTTCGTGTTGCTGCCCTTCATCGTCTGGCTGTTTGACAAATCTGTGTCCTCTGACATTTCTTTTGCCAAATTCAAAGCCGCTTTCAATGTGGGCGTGGGCATGTACCCCGCATGGTTCATCAACCTGGTGGCCTTGGCCCTGATTTGGGCTTATCTCCACCACCTGATCGCCGGTTTGCGCCATTTGTTCATGGACGCCACCCACTCGGTGTCCAAAGAATTCGGCCGCAGCAGCGCCGTGTTCACCCTGGTGGTCAGCATCGGCCTGACCCTGTTGCTCGGTGCCAAGTTGTTCGGCCTGTACTGATTTCCAAGGACCTCCCAAATGACAGACAAAATTGGTTCCAAACGCGTGGTCGTGGGCGCCCACTATGGTTTGCGCGACTGGATGGCGCAACGCCTGACCGCCGCCCTCATGGCTTTGTTCACCCTGCTGGTGCTGGTGCAGGTGATCTTCACCCGTGGCGAGATCGGCTATGACCACTGGGCTGGCATCTTCAGTCCCCAGTGGATGAAAGCCCTCACTTTCACCATCTTCTTGGCCCTGTCCTACCACGTGTGGGTGGGCATGCGCGACATCTGGATGGACTACATCAAGCCCGTCGGTTTGCGCCTGGCGCTGCACCTTTTCACCATCGTCTGGTTGCTCTCATGTTTGGGCTGGGCGGTTCAGGTTCTTTGGAGACTTTGACAGATGACACGCTCAACCCTTCCCCGTCGCCGCTTTGATGTGGTCATTGTTGGAGCAGGCGGCTCTGGCATGCGCGCTTCGCTGCAACTCTCTCGCGCTGGCCTGAATGTGGCGGTCCTCACCAAGGTGTTCCCCACCCGCTCACACACCGTGGCGGCGCAAGGCGGCATTGGCGCGTCTTTGGGCAATATGTCCGAGGACAACTGGCACTATCACTTCTACGACACGGTCAAAGGCTCGGACTGGTTGGGCGACCAAGACGCCATCGAATACATGTGCCGCGAAGCCCCCAAGGTGGTGTACGAGCTCGAGCACATGGGCATGCCGTTTGACCGCAACCCCGACGGCACGATTTACCAACGCCCCTTTGGTGGCCACACCTCCAACTACGGCGAGAAATCGGTGCAACGCGCTTGCGCGGCCGCCGACCGCACGGGTCACGCCATGCTGCACACGCTCTATCAGCAGAACGTGCAAGCCAACACCAATTTCTTTGTGGAATGGATGGCACAAGACCTGATCCGCGACGCCGAAGGCGATGTGGTGGGTGTGACCGCGCTGGAAATGGAAACCGGCGATCTGCACATTTTGGAAGCCAAAACCGTGCTGATGGCCACTGGTGGCGCAGGTCGCATTTTTGCGGCCTCCACCAACGCTTTCATCAACACCGGTGACGGCTTGGGCATGGCTGCACGTGCAGGCATCCCCTTGGAAGACATGGAGTTTTGGCAATTCCACCCCACCGGCGTGGCCGGTGCTGGCGTGTTGCTGACCGAAGGCTGCCGCGGCGAAGGCGCGATTTTGCTCAACAGCCTGGGCGAGCGCTTCATGGAGCGCTATGCGCCCACCTTGAAAGACTTGGCACCACGCGACTTTGTGTCGCGCTGCATGGACCAAGAGATCAAGGAAGGCCGTGGCTGTGGCCCCAACAAAGACTATGTGCACCTGAAGCTCGACCACCTCGGTGCCGAGACCATCATGAAGCGCCTGCCGTCGGTGTACGAGATTGGCCACAACTTTGCCAACGTCGACATCACCAAAGAACCGATTCCCGTGGTGCCCACCATCCACTACCAAATGGGCGGCATTCCCACCAACATCCACGGTCAAGTGGTCACGCAAACAGCTACCGACCACAACGCCGTGGTCAACGGTTTGTATGCGGTGGGCGAATGCTCTTGCGTGTCGGTGCATGGCGCCAACCGCTTGGGCACCAACTCACTGCTCGACCTGTTGGTGTTCGGCCGCGCTGCCGGCAACCACATCGTTGAGTTCCACCAGAAAAACAAAAACCACAAGCCGCTGCCGGCCGACGCCGCCGACCGCACCTTGGCACGCCTGGCCCGTTTGGACAACGCCACCTCGGGCGAATACGCACAAGACGTGGCCAACGACTTGCGCACCAGCATGCAAAAACACGCAGGTGTGTTCCGCACCCAAGCCAGCATGGACGAAGGTGTCACGCAAATCGCAGAACTGCGCGAACGCGTCAAGCACATTGGTTTGAAAGACAAGTCGAAGATTTTCAACACCGCCCGCATTGAAGCGCTGGAAGTGGAAAACCTGATCGAATGCGCCCAAGCCACCATGGTGTCTGCCGCAGCCCGTCACGAAAGCCGTGGCGCACACACGGTGAACGACTACGCCGACACACCTGAGCACCCCAATGGCCGCAACGACGAGCAATGGCTCAAGCACACCTTGTGGCACAGCGAGAGCAACAGCCTCACCTACAAGCCGGTCAAGCTGCAACCGTTGACCACTGAAAGCATTCCTCCCAAAGTCAGGACCTTCTAATGAAACGCACGTTCAAGATCTACCGCTACGACCCCGAAAAAGACGCGAAGCCCTACATGCAGACCATCGAGGTTGAACTCGACGGTCACGAGCGCATGTTGCTCGACGCCTTGATGAAGCTCAAAGCGCAAGACCCGACCCTGTCGTTCCGTCGCTCGTGCCGCGAAGGCGTGTGTGGCTCTGACGCCATGAACATCAATGGCAAAAACGGCTTGGCTTGTTTGACCAACATGCTCACCCTGCCCGGCGTCATCACCTTGAAGCCGCTGCCCGGTTTGCCCGTGGTGCGTGACCTGATCGTGGACATGACCCAGTTTTTCAACCAGTACCACTCGATCAAGCCCTACCTGATCAACGAGAGCCTGCCGCCTGAAAAAGAGCGCTTGCAGTCGCCCGCCGAACGCGAAGAACTCGACGGTTTGTACGAGTGCATCTTGTGCGCCAGTTGCTCGACCAGCTGTCCTTCGTTCTGGTGGAACCCCGACAAGTTTGTCGGCCCCGCTGGTTTGTTGCAGGCCTACCGCTTCATCGCCGACAGCCGCGACCACGCCACCTCAGAGCGCTTGGACAACTTGGAAGACCCCTACCGTTTGTTCCGCTGCCACACCATCATGAATTGCGTTGACGTTTGCCCCAAAGGATTGAACCCCACCAAGGCGATTGGCAAGATCAAGGAATTGATGATCAGCCGCGCTGTTTGATGCTGGACCATGAACTCGATGCGCTGCCCGCTGATGAACCCCTGTCAGCAGCCGCGTTGAGCAAACTGCGTTGGCGCTGTCGACGTGGTTTGCTGGAAAACGATTTGTTCATCGAGCGGTTTTTCAACCAGCATGCAGACAGCCTCACGGTGGGCACGGCACGCGGTATGTATGCCTTGATGGAACTGGCGGACAACGATTTGCTGGACACCTTGCTGAACCGGCCCCGCACACCCGCGGTGCCCACTGATGCAGAAGCCTTGGCCACCGAAGCCATCCTGGCCCAGGCTGAAGTGCAAGCGGTGCTGAGCTTGTTGAGAACTTGATTTTTTGAATTTGATTGACACAGGAAAGACTATGAAACTCGCCGACTACAAAGCCACTCTTCAGTTCAGCAACGGCCAGCCTGCCATTGACATGCCGGTCTACCAAGGCAACATCGGCCCTGATGTGATCGACATTCGCAAGCTCTACGGTCAAACCGGCATGTTCACCTACGACCCCGGCTTCTTGTCCACCGCATCTTGCCAATCGGCCATCACCTACATCGATGGCGACAAAGGCGAATTGCTCTACCGCGGCTACCCCATCGAACAACTCGCCACCAACTGCGACTTCCTTGAAACCTGCCATTTGTTGCTCTACGGTGAGTTGCCCAACGCCGAGCGCAAACACGCGTTCACCCAAACCGTGACCCACCACACCATGGTGCACGAGCAGATGCAATTCTTCTTGCGTGGTTTCCGCCGCGATGCCCACCCCATGGCGGTGCTGACTGGCTTGGTGGGTGCCTTGTCGGCCTTCTACCATGACAGCACCGACATCAACAACCCCGAGCACCGCGAAGTGGCGGCCATTCGCTTGATCGCGAAGATGCCCACCTTGGTGGCCATGGCCTACAAGTACGGCGTGGGTCAGCCTTTCTTGTACCCCCAAAACGACTTGTCTTACGCCGGCAATTTCCTGCGCATGATGTTCGGCACACCTTGCGAGCCTTATGTGGTCAACCCGGTGCTCGAGCGCGCCATGGACCGCATCTTCACCTTGCACGCAGACCACGAGCAAAACGCGTCCACCTCCACCGTGCGTTTGTGCGGTTCGTCAGGCACCAACCCGTTCGCGGCCATCGCAGCAGGCGTGGCCTGTTTGTGGGGCCCTGCCCACGGCGGCGCCAACGAAGCGTGTTTGAACATGCTGGAAGAGATTCAGGCCAACGGCGGCATTGCCAAGGTTGGCGAGTTCATGGAGCAGGTGAAAGACAAAAACTCAGGCGTCAAGTTGATGGGCTTTGGTCACCGTGTGTACAAAAACTACGACCCCCGCGCCAAGCTGATGCAAGAAACCTGCGACGAGGTGTTGAGAGAACTGGGCTTGGAAAACGACCCCTTGTTCAAACTGGCCAAAGCCTTGGAAAAAATCGCTTTGGAAGACGAGTACTTCGTCAGCCGCAAGCTCTACCCCAATGTGGACTTCTACTCTGGCATCGTGCAACGCGCCATTGGCATTCCCGTGAATTTGTTCACCGGTATTTTTGCCCTGGCCCGCACCGTCGGTTGGATTGCGCAGTTGAACGAAATGATCAGCGACCCCGAGTACAAAATCGGCCGCCCCCGTCAGTTGTTCACCGGTTCGGTCAAGCGTGATGTCCCTGCGTTGAACAAACGCTGATCTGTCACATCGGCTGGTTATAGTCGGCCACTTCGTTTCAGCTTGGGGACTGTCATGACCGTTGTGCGCAAAGCCGTGTTTCCTGTTGCCGGATTAGGGACACGCTTTTTACCTGCCACCAAGGCCAGCCCCAAGGAAATGCTGTGCGTGGTCGACAAGCCGCTCATCCAGTACGCGGTGGAAGAAGCCATCGAGGCGGGCATCACCGAGATGATTTTTGTCACCGGTCGCAGCAAGCGCAGCATCGAAGACCATTTCGACAAATCCTTTGAGCTCGAACACGAACTCGAAGCCAAACAAAAAACCGAGTTGCTCAACCTGGTGCGCAACATCAAACCCGCGCATGTGAACTGTGTCTATGTGCGCCAACCCGAGGCCCTGGGCTTGGGCCATGCGGTCAACTGCGCCGCCTCTTTGGTGGGCAACGAGCCTTTTGCCGTGGTGTTGGCGGATGACTTGCTGGACCATCAACCCGGCGTCTTGAAACAGCTGGTCGGTTTGTACGAGCACTACCGCAGCTCGGTGGTGGCGGTAGAAACCATTGCCCCCTCGCAAAGCCGTTCTTACGGCGTGGTGGCCGGTACGCCTGCGGGGGAACGCCTGACCAAGATGTCACACATCGTGGAAAAACCCGCCCCTGAAAACGCGCCTTCCAACCTGGGCGTGGTGGGGCGCTATGTGTTCACGCCGTCCATCTTCAAGCACATCGACGAACTGACGCCCGGTGCAGGTGGTGAATACCAACTCACCGACGCCATCCAAAGCTTGCTCAAACAAGAGGCGGTCTATGCCTATGCCTACGAAGGTGTGCGCTACGACTGCGGCAGCAAAATCGGCTTTTTGAAAGCCACCGTCGAGTTGGCCTTGCGCCACCCCGAAACCGCGGCCGAGTTCAAAACTTATTTGGCCAAGCTGCCCCGCTGACAACCCGGCTGCGCCTGCCAGCTGACACTCATCGGCCAATCCCGAAGTAATCGATGCCGCGCTCGCGCATGCGGCTGGGCTCAAACAGGTTGCGGCCGTCGAAGATGACTGGGGTTTTCAAAGCACTTTTGATCGCGTCAAAGTCCGGCGCCTTGAACTGACGCCACTCGGTCATGATCACCAAAGCATCTGCACCCGCCATGGCCGCTTCCTTGGTGCCGCACAACATCAAGTCAGCGCGGCTGCCGTAAATGTGCTGCGCCTCTTCCATGGCCGCCGGGTCATAGGCCTGCACCTTGGCACCCGCGTCCCACAGGGCCTGCATCAGCACCCGCGCAGGCGCCTCGCGCATGTCGTCCGTGTTGGGCTTGAAGGACAGCCCCCACAGCGCGATGGTCTTGCCTTTCAAGTCGCCCTTGAAGTAGGTCTTCATCTTCTCAAACACCACCTGCTTTTGCGCCTGGTTGCGCGCCTCCACCGCGTTCAAGATCAGCGGCTCAAAGCCCAAGCCCTCAGCCGTCTTCACCAAGGCGCTCACGTCCTTGGGAAAGCAGCTGCCGCCATAGCCCGCGCCTGGGTAGATGAAGTGGTAGCCAATGCGCTGGTCCGAGCCAATGCCTTGGCGCACCGATTCGATGTCCGCACCCACCCGCTCGGCCAGGTTGGCCATCTCGTTCATGAAACTGATCTTGGTGGCTAGCATGCAGTTCGCCGCGTACTTGGTGAGCTCCGCGCTCCTCACCCCCATGACGATGATCTTGTCGTGGTTGCGGTTGAACGGCTCGTAGAGTTCGCGCAGCACCTTCTCAGCGCGTGCGCTGCTGGTGCCAATGACGATGCGGTCGGGCTTTTGGCAGTCGGCCACGGCCGCGCCTTCTTTCAAAAACTCGGGGTTGGACACCACGTCAAACTCGATGTCCACGCCACGCGCTTGCAAGGTCTGGCGCACCATCTCGCTCACCTTGTCGGCTGTGCCCACCGGCACGGTCGACTTGTCCACGATCACGGTGTAGCCGCTCATGTGGGTGGCAATCGTCTTCGCCACCGCCAACACATGTT
>JACCDJ010337171.1_pt1 | contig 15379 bp, 13 predicted proteins | sample 7444481 | NCBI WGS metagenome assembly JACCDJ01 (sample SAMN15323435, study PRJNA562643) | freshwater metagenome | isolation source: river surface water | place: USA:Blue River Watershed | collected 2017-08-15 | reverse complement strand
CTTGGATTTGTGATTCAAATTGTTAGCCCAGAGGATGAAGATCGCGAGTTACTTGAAGATTTCGATATTGATCTCGATGCCGAGCTCTCCGATATTGACGAAAATGAACTTAGCTCTCGTCCACCGGTTGTCACAGTAATGGGACACGTTGATCACGGTAAAACCTTGCTTCTCGATGCGCTTCGAAAGAGCGATGTCGCAAAAGGTGAGGCAGGTGGTATCACCCAACACATCGGTGCATACCAAATCCGTCATGATCACGATGGAATCGAGCGAGCGATTACTTTTATCGACACCCCAGGTCACGAAGCGTTTACCGCAATGCGTGCACGTGGTGCAAAAGTTACCGACATCGCTGTTCTCGTTGTTGCTGCCGATGATGGTGTCATGCCTCAAACAATCGAAGCGCTTAACCACGCGCAAGCTGCCAACGTTCCAATTGTTGTTGCAGTGAACAAGGTTGATAAAGAAGGGGCAAACCCACAGAAGATCCGACAACAACTCACTGAGTACAACTTGATCACTGAAGAGTATGGTGGAACAACGCTATTCGTTGATGTTTCCGCAAAAACAGGTAAAGGTCTCTCAGAATTAGTTGATGCGATTCTGCTCACCGCAGATGCAGCAATCGATCTTCGCGCTATCGCAGCAGGTGAAGCGCGCGGAGTTGCAATCGAAGCACATCTTGATAAGGGGCGAGGCGCCGTCGCTACGGTTCTGGTGCAGCGCGGAACGCTCCATGTAGGTGATGCAATCGTTGCTGGTGGAGCATTTGGTCGCGTTCGTGCAATGCTTGATGAGCATGGTGCAACGGTTGATTCCGCAGGGCCATCACGTCCAGTTCAAGTACTTGGTTTTACCTCCGTACCTGATGCCGGCGATTCATTCCTAGTTGCGGATGAAGATCGGACTGCACGTCAGATTGCTGAAAAGCGCCAAGCCGTGGAACGACATGCTGCTCTTGCCAAGGCGCGCAAGAAGGTCTCTCTTGAAGACTTCCTTGAGCAATCGAAAGTTACGACGCTTAATCTCATTCTCAAGGGAGATGTTGCTGGTTCGGTTGAAGCGCTTGAAGATGCTCTCGTTCAACTTGATGTTGGCGCCGAAGTGGATCTTCGAGTAATTCATCGAGGAGTTGGTGCAATCACCAAGAGCGATATCACGCTCGCTTCTGCATCTGCAGCGGTGGTAATCGGCTTCAACGTTAAGCCGGAGCCACAAACTGCAATCTTCGCCGATCGTGAGGGAGTGGAAGTTCGCTTCTACTCAGTCATCTACGAAGCAATCGAAGAGGTCGAGAAGGCGCTCAAAGGGTTACTTAAGCCTGAGTTCGAAGAGGTCGTACTTGGTTCCGCTGAAGTACGCGAAGTCTTCAAATCGAGCAAATTCGGCAATATCGCTGGCTCCATGGTTAAGGATGGACTCATCCGACGTAATGCAAAGGCACGAGTACTTCGCGAAGGCACCGTCCATGGCAACAATCTTTCTATCGCCTCACTCAAGCGATTTAAAGATGATGCAACAGAGGTCAAAGAGGGTTTCGAGTGCGGTATCGGACTTGGCTCCTTCAATGACATCAAGAGTGGTGACATCATCGAGGTTTACGAAATGCGTGAGAAGAAGCGTGCCTAATGGTCCGAGCTACTCGTTCCTTTCGCACACGTAAGGTTGCCGATCGCATCAAAGAGGTCGTTGCAGCAACGTGTGAAGGAAAGATCAAAGATCCACGCCTTGGCTTTGTCACGATTACCGATGTCAGGGTTACCGGAGATTTGCAGAACGCCTCCATCTTTTACACGGTACTTGGAGATGAAAAAGAGCGAAAGAATTCTGCGATAGCGCTCGAAAGCGCTAAAGGCATTATTCGATCAACATTAGGTCGCGAGTTAGGTCTTCGCGTTGTGCCAACAATTGAATTTCATCTTGATGCTCTTCCAGAGAGCGCTGCGACTCTGGAGAATTTATTGGCGAAGAGCGCCCAAAGAGATTTAGAGCTCGATGCCAAGCGCGCAGGTGCTGGATATGCCGGCGAAAGTGATCCGTATCGAAAGCCGCGGCCAGCTAGCGACTCTGACAAATCAGAGGGTGAACAAAGTTCACAGGTATGAAATCTGGATTTTTAGTTGTAGATAAAGCTGTAGATTTCACAAGCCACGACGTTGTTGCGATTGCACGTAAGTCGCTCCAAGAGCGACGCGTTGGCCACGCGGGAACGCTTGACCCATTTGCCACAGGGGTGCTCGTTCTAGGGGTTGGGCATGGCACTCGCTTATTGCAGTACATCACTGATGGAAAGAAGTGCTATCAAGGAACAATCCGATTAGGTGCAGAAACTACAACCGATGACCTTACTGGTGAAGTTGTAACCGGAGATAGCGCCGGGCTTACGTCAGTTACAGATTCTGCAATCATGGAAAATTTAGCAAAACAAGTTGGAGAGATTTTTCAACGTCCAAGCAGTTACTCCGCTATCAAGGTAGATGGAAAGCGCGCATACGAATTAGCGCGAGCAGGTCAAGAGGTACATCTGAAAGAACGCAAAGTTACTATTTACTCTCTTGATGTTGAAAAAATTGAGCGCAACGAATCGGCAATCGATATCACCATTCGAGTTGAATGTTCTGCCGGCACATACATCCGCTCAATCGCTCGAGATCTTGGCCAAACGCTTGCAGTTGGTGGGCACCTCATAGCCCTTCGTCGATTGCGTGTTGATCCATTTTCGCTAGATGATGCAGTCACAATTGATCAATTACGTGAGGAGCCCACACTGCTGGGTATAGATGGTGTAATCGCTCGAATCTTCGCCCCGCGAAATCTCACTCCAGAAGAGGTCGCAAGCGTGTCTCACGGCAGATCCATTGAACTTCGCGATGAGAAAGTCAAGCAGAGTGCAGCGTTTACCCCGGAGGGGAGATTTATTGCTCTTTTGGCAGAGAAGGGCGGACGGGCGCAACCAATTTTGGTATTTAATCGCGAGAATTGATGAAATCTGAGGCGCTCGCGAGAAAGTAGAATGTGAGAATGCAAAAGAGCGTCGTAGCTATTGGCATCTTCGATGGTGTTCATCGTGGACATCAGAAGATTTTGGCTCGCGCTCGAGAGGTTGCTAATGCACTCTCATTACCTGTTTTTGCTCTGACATTTCACCCCCATCCCACAGCAGTGCTCGCACCTGATCGACAACCGCTCATGCTTTTGAATATTCATAGTCGAGTGGAATTACTTGAACACTTTGGCGCTGAAGATGTCGAAGTCATTACCTTTAGCAAAGAGTTCGCGGCGTTATCGCCCAGCGCATTTATTGAAGATATTTTACTTGGACAATTGAGCGCTGCTCATGTTGTTGTGGGCGAGAACTTTTCGTTTGGCGCCAAGGCCAGTGGTTCGATTGCTGATATCAAACGGTATGTAGATGCTGATTCAGTGCCATTGCTGAGTGATGAGCTAGGTGTCATCTCATCAACTCGAATTCGCGCTCATATCGCTCAAGGGGAGATTGAATCGGCTAACACACTCCTAGGGCGCGCACATTTTCTCCAAGGAGAAGTTGTGCACGGTGAAAAACGAGGACGCGAAATTGGTTACCCAACGGCGAACCTTGAACAGTTGATTGGGATGGCGATCCCACCCGATGGAATTTATGCCGGTTACCTAAGCGTCGGAGAGAAAGAGCGCGACAATCATCGAATGCCAGCAGCAATTTCTATCGGTACCAATCCCACTTTTCCTCCCTCCTTTCCTGGTGAGCGTCCACGCCAAGTCGAGGCATATGCGCTCGATCGAGACGATCTTGACCTCTACGGCCAGCGCGCCTCCATCGAATTCCTCTCCTTCCTCCGCCCCACAATCACCTTTCCGGGGTTGGAGCCGCTTTTGGTGCAGATGGCCGAGGATTGCGCTCAGGCTCGAGCAGTAGTTGAGCGGGATAGCGCCAAAAAGCTCGAATTGGGTCATAACCAGCCCCGCTGGTAGCCTTGGCAGTCGGACAGGTAGGGAACGGGCCTTAATAGGCCAATGACCAAATCTGGCGTAAGCACGGCGCACTCCGGGTAATCCCGGCCAAATAGAAATGAAAGTGAGAACGAGAACATGGCTTTAGCTCCGGCGAAGAAGAAGGAGATCATCTCCACCTATGGCAAATCTGCTGTAGACACCGGCAGCCCAGAATCACAGATTGCAATGCTCTCGCAGCGCATCAGTGATCTCACTGAGCATTTGAAGAGTAATGCAAACGACCACCATGGTCGTCGAGGACTTTTGCTTTTAGTTGGACGTCGCCGCCGCTTACTTCAATACTTGGAAAAGGTCGATATCGAGCGTTACCGCTCAATCGTCGATCGTCTCAGCCTGCGCCGATAACAAATTAGAGAAATACAAAACTAGGCGCGAACCTTCGCTCGATAGGTTGGGGTCCTCGGTAGTGGCTCTCGGATAATCATGCCGACAGCTTCGATCGATGATCTCCATCGCAAGTAGCGGAAAATAATCGCGAGATATGGAGAGGACCCATGTCGGGTCACGACGCAACAATTCATTCATCAGAGGCAGTAATCGATAACGGAAAATTTGGAAAGCGAATCATTCGCTTCGAAACCGGACGTATTGCTCGCCAAGCAGCAGGTTCTGCAGTAGTTACGCTCGACGAGGACACCATGCTCCTCTCGGCAACTACAGCTTCCAAAAATCCAAAGGATCAATTCGACTTCTTTCCATTAACCGTGGATGTTGAAGAGCGAATGTATGCAGTTGGTCGCATTCCTGGTTCGTTCTTCCGCCGCGAAGGACGTCCAAGTGAGGATGCAATTCTTACTTGCCGACTCATCGATCGACCACTACGCCCATCATTCGTGAAGGGGCTACGAAACGAAGTACAGATTGTCGTTACTGTGCTTTCACTTAACCCAGCTCATCTTTATGACGTTGTTGCAATCAATGCATCGTCAATGTCTACCCAACTTGCCGGACTGCCATTCTCTGGTCCAATTGGTGGTGTGCGTATTGCACTCATCGATGGTCAGTGGGTTGCATTCCCAACTCACTCCGAACTTGAGCGCGCAGTCTTCGACATGGTCGTTGCTGGACGTATCGCAGGTGATGATGTTGCAATCATGATGGTCGAGGCAGAGGCAACGACCCACACCATTGAACTCATCAAGGGTGGTGCGCAAGCTCCAACCGAAGAGATTGTTGGTGCAGGACTTGATGCAGCAAAGCCATTTATCAAAGCGCTCTGCGAAGCACAGATTGAATTAGCAAAAGTTGCTGCAAAGCCAACTGCTGAATTTCCGGTCTTCCTTGAGTACCAAAGCGATGCGGCTGAGGCTGTAGCGAAGAAAGTTAAGGACGAGACCGCAAAGGCGCTTACTATCGTTTCAAAGGCTGATCGCGAAGAGAAGCTCGATGCGATTCAGGCAAGCGTGCTCGAAGAGTTGGCTACAGAGTTCGAAGGTCGCGAAAAGGAAGTAAAGGCGGCATTCAAATCTCTTCAGAAGAAATTAGTTCGCGATCGAGTCCTTCGAGAGAAGGTTCGTATTGATGGACGTGGTCCGCGCGATATCCGTCCGATTACTGCTGAGGTAGAGGTTGTACCTCGCGTGCATGGTTCAGCGCTTTTTGAGCGAGGCGAGACTCAGATTATGGGAATCACCACTCTCAATATGTTGAAGATGGAGCAACAACTCGACACGCTCAATCCAGAGACCACCAAGCGATACATGCACAATTACAACTTCCCGCCATATTCAACCGGTGAGACTGGACGAGTTGGTTCGCCGAAGCGTCGTGAAATTGGACATGGCGCCCTTGCTGAGCGCGCTCTCGTGCCAGTTCTGCCATCACGCGAAGAGTTCCCTTATGCAATCCGACAGGTGTCAGAGGCATTTGGTTCCAATGGATCAACCTCCATGGGTTCGGTCTGCGCATCAACACTTGCGCTACTCAATGCTGGCGTGCCGCTTAAGGCGCCAGTTGCGGGAATCGCAATGGGATTAATTTCTGATGAGGTGGATGGCAAGACTGAATATGTCGCAATCACCGACATCCTTGGCGCAGAAGATGCATTCGGAGATATGGATTTCAAAGTAGCCGGAACGAAAGAGTTTGTCACCGCGCTACAACTTGATACCAAGCTCGATGGCATTCCAGCTTCTGTCCTCGCTGGAGCTCTTCTTCAGGCGAAGGAGGCGCGACTTACGATTCTTGGAATCATGAATAGCGCAATCGATACGCCAGATGAGATGAGCTTGCTCGCACCTCGAATCATCACCGTGAAGATCAATCCAGATCAGATTGGTGCAGTTATTGGTCCAAAGGGCAAAGTCATCAACGAGATCCAAGATCAGACCGGTGCTGAAATTTCTATCGAAGATGATGGAACTATTTATATTGGCTCCACTGAAGGGGCGGCTGCAGAGGCAGCAAAGGCACGCGTTATGGCAATTGCCAATCCGCATGTTCCAACTGTTGGTGAAAAGTACAACGGTACCGTTGTAAAAATAGCTAACTTTGGCGCCTTTATCACCCTCTACCCAGGAAAAGATGGCCTCCTTCACGTCTCGCAGATTCGCAAGATGCATGGTGGAAAGCGGATCGAAAACATTGAAGATGTCATGAAGGTTGGCGATCAAATCGAAGTTGTTATTGGTGAGATCGACGAGAAGGGCAAGCTCTCTCTCGAACCAGTCCTTGCTAATGCCGAATAATTAATAACTGAAGCTAACGCTATGACGGTTACTCGAACGGTTCTTCCGTCAGGTCTTCGGATCGTGACGGAAGAAGTTTCGACTGTTCGTAGCGTTGCTTTCGGAATCTGGGCCAATGTTGGATCACGAGACGAGAGCCCGTCGGTCGCCGGCGCTTCACACTTTTTAGAACATTTACTTTTTAAGGGAACATCTACACGTTCTGCTCTCGATATCTCCGCAGCCGTTGATGCTGTTGGTGGAGAGATGAATGCTTTTACTGGCAAGGAGTACACCTGCTTCTATGCTCGCGTAATTGATGCGGACTTTTCGATTGCGGCAGAGGTTATTTGCGACATGATTCGCGACTCACTTGTCAGAAGTGAAGATGTGGATTCTGAACGCACAGTGGTGCTCGAAGAAATTGCAATGCGTGATGATGATCCAAGTGATCTTGTCCACGACTTATTCTCTGAGACTCTCTACGGCGACACTCCTATTGGACGGCCGATTCTTGGAACTGTGGATTCAATTACCAACATGACGCGACGTTCGGTTAATGATTATTACAAGAGGAAATACTTGCCAGAGAATCTTGTGGTTGCGGTAGCAGGCAATATCACTCACGATCGAGTGGTCGAACAAGTCACACGATTGCTTGGTGATTTCCTTAACTCCTCAGCTAAACCAGCGGCGCTCCGCCCAACTGCGAAAGTTAAGGCGCGCGGTCGCGGTGAAATCGGGCTTATCTATCGAAAGAGTGAGCAGGCAAATATCCTCCTTGGTTTCCCATCAATTGATCGAACAGATGAACGACGATTTGCACTCTCTGTACTTACTTCGGCCCTAGGCGGTGGAATGTCATCGCGCCTCTTCCAAGAGGTACGTGAAAAGCGTGGTCTTGCTTATTCGGTTTATGCGTCGATGCAGCAATTTGCCGGCGGGGGAATCCTCTCGCTCTATGCGGGCTGTAATCCTGAGAAATCAAAAGAGGTGACAACGATTTTCCGCGACGTGTTGGGGGATGTCGTCAGTTCAGGGCTTACCGATGAAGAGTTGGAGCGGGCAAAAGGGCAAGTAGCTGGCTCTATGGTCCTTGGTCAGGAGGACACCGGCTCGAGAATGGTTCGAATCGGCAAGAGCGAGTTAGTTTATGGTGAAATTAAGAGTATGGATGAGATTCTCGCCAGTGTGCGATCGGTAGATCAGAGCCAGGTCTCTCAACTTGCCTCTGAGATTTTCACCGCGCAACCAACTCTTGCAATTGTTGGGCCATATAAGAAGAGTTCGCACTTTGCAACGGCGGTAGCCAAATGATTCGTGTTGGCGTTCTTGGTGCACGCGGAAAGATGGGTAGTACGGTTGTAGATGCGGTAAATAATGCGACCGACATGGAAGTTGTATCCGCTTTAGATCTTGGCGATTCACTCGAAGCGCTCGTTGCAAACAAAGCAGAGGTCGTTGTTGATTTCACAACACCAGACTCGGTGATGGGAAATCTCTCCTTTTTAATTGAGCATGGAATTCACGGAGTAGTTGGCACAACTGGTTTTGATGAGGGTCGACTTACTACGCTACGAAGCCAGCTAGTGAAGGCCCCCTCTGTTGGAGTTTTAATTGCTCCTAATTTTGGGTTGGGCGCAATTCTCATGATGGAATTTGCAAAGAAGGCGGCGCCGCTTTTCGAATCTGTTGAAATTGTCGAACTTCATCATCCAAATAAAGTAGATGCGCCTAGTGGAACAGCAAAACGCACCGCTGAGTTGATTTCTGATGCACGAGCGAGAGCAAAGAGTGCGGCGATGCCTGATGCGACAAAGGAGAGCCTTGTCGGAGCGCGCGGTGCAGAGGTTGGCGGCGTGCCCATTCATTCAGTTCGCGCTCGAGGATTTGTTGCCCATCAAGAAGTCATCTTTGGTGGGGTAGGGGAGACCTTGACTATTCGCCATGACTCTCTCGACCGGCAGAGCTTCATGCCGGGTGTACTTCTGGGAATTAAGAGGATTTCAAGCGCTCCTGGATTAACCGTTGGCTTGGAGCACTTCTTAGATTTAAATAATTAATAGAGCTAGCAAGATGAAGGGATAGCAGATGATCACAATGTACGCAGCTGATTGGTGTGGCGATTGCCGCAGGTCAAAGCGGTTATTAGCCGAATTAAACGTTCCATACACACTTATCGATGTAGATGCCGATGAAAGCGCTGCCGAAAAAGTTATCGCAATTAATAATGGAATGCGCTCCATCCCTGTAATCGTCTTTGACGACGGCACTCATCTGACTGAACCTAGCGATGCAGCCTTGAAAGAGAAACTGCACTCCCTTGGAATCATCAAATAGCGTTCGGGGTAATTTAGAGCCGGTGTAACAGCGCAGACGTTCCTGTTGCGGCAATAAGCATCACTAAGAAGTTGGCTCGCAGCGAGAGCGCAATTGCCGCCACGGCGAGTCCTGCCAATCTTTGGTCAACTACTAACGTGGTTTTCTCAGCAAAAGTCTGAACGGCAACAAGCCCTGCGAGCAACGCTGTTGGAATGAGATCTGCAATTCGTGCGACGCGAGGATTAGTAAGTAGAGATTGTGGAATAGATTGGCCAATATATTTAAATGCGAAGGCAAGCACGCTTGCACCAATCACAGCTCCCCACATCATGAGCGCACCCGCCATCCAACGATTAAAGGTATGAGAGCGCAGGCGATAATCGGAAGACCTGGTGTGAGCAATGGAGTGAGCAGCAACGCGAGCGCCACCGCAGCTACAGCAACAATTTTGGAGCTGGCACTTGCTAAGCGTGGCCAGAGCAGACCAAGAAATGCTGCTGGAATAGTTGCATCGAGTCCCCATTTTGCAGGGTCACCTAGTGCGTTTGCGCCGAGGGCACCAATCAACGTTGCTAAATTCCAGAAGAGATAAATTCCACCGCCAGTTAGCCAGAAGCCGGTGCGAGCATCAGCCTCACTTTTACTCTCATGAGCGAGGGCTATCGCCGTCGATTCATCAATGGTTATTTGAGAGGCGAGAATTCTCTTCAATCCGCGCACCTTAAGTAGCGGAGCCATTCGCGCGCCATAGAAACCATTTCGCAGTGCAAGAAGCCCGCTGGCGGCAATTGCGCTAAGCGCGCTACCACCTGCGCCAATCACTCCTGCTACGGCAAATTGCGAGGCGCCACTAAATAGAAGGAGCGAGAGCGCGCATGTTTGAACAACTGACAATCCAGCAGCAATGCTTGCTACCCCAAAGGCTGCTCCGTAAGTGCCCACGGCAATCGAAATGCTTAGTGAGTCACGAATCACCGCCCTAGACATAGGCCTATCCTGCCCTATCTCAGGGTAGGGTCTAGTCCGTGGTTAGCGACGAAAGAGATATGGCTCCGGTTTTCCTTGATGATGTGACCGTGGAGTTGGTCAAACATAGCGCCAGCGATGCTGACGTGATTTGGGCTGCGCGCGTTTCGACATCTGGCGAGACCTCCCTCGATGAAATTGGCAAAGATCCTGAGCGCTCAGCCGGCTTAATTAATTTTCTCGCTCGTGAGCGACATGGCACGCCATTCGAACACACCTCAATGACCTTCTTTGTCTCAGCGCCAATTTTTGTTTTCCGTGAATTTATGCGCCATCGAATTGCTTCCTATAACGAAGAGAGCGGTCGTTATCGAGAACTTCGACCGATTTTCTATGTGCCGGGACGTAACCGTCCACTAGTGCAAGTGGGAAAACCTGGAGCGTACACATACGTCGATGGAACTGATGAGCAACATGCGCTCACCGTTGATGCGATGAAGGTTGCTTATCTCGCAGCTTATGCCGAGTATAAAAAAATGCTTGATGCTGGTGTGGCACGAGAGGTTGCGCGAGCGGTACTTCCAGTGGGGCTCTTCTCCTCTATGTACGTCACTATGAATGCACGCGCGTTAATGAACTTCCTTTCGCTACGAACCTCCCGAGAAGGTTCGCACTTTCCAAGCTACCCACAACGTGAGATCGAGATGGTCGCAGAGAAGATGGAAGAGCACTTTGCTCGCTTAATGCCCCTGACCCATGCCGCCTTTGAAAAGTCAGGTCGGGTCGCCCCCTAGTCACTGCATTGCCCGCCCGGACCAGTAGTCGCGGTAGCCTTGCCACTATGGAAATCACGCCCCCATTTGGTCGGCTCATCACCGCCATGGTCACTCCATTTACCAAGGAGTTGGCAATCGACTGGGCTGGCGTCGAGCAGATTGCTGCGCACCTTGTCTCTACTGGCCATGATGGAATCGTCGTTAATGGCACTACTGGCGAAGCGCCAACAACAAGTGATGAAGAGAAAGTGGAAATCATCAAAGTTGTTAAGAAAGTGGTCGGTTCAAAGATTCATGTAATCGCAGGTGCTGGCAATAACGAAACATCGCATAGCGTGATTCAGGGAAGAGAGGCAGAAGCAGCCGGTGCTGATGGGCTTCTTGTCGTCACTCCTTACTACAACAAGCCGCCACAGAGTGGAGTAGCTGCACATTTCAAAGCGATTGCAGATGCAACAGATCTTCCGGTGATGATGTATGACATTCCACATCGAACAGGTATCGCAATTGAGAGCGACACGATTGTTAATCTCTTCGAGCATCCCCGAATAGTCGCGCTCAAAGATGCAAAAGGAAATGTTGCAGAGACATCATGGGTAATTAAGCGTTGTGGAATTCCAGTTTATTCTGGTGATGATATTTTGAATCTTCCGTTGCTCTCAGTGGGGGCAGTTGGTTTTGTTTCAGTCTGTGGACACACCGTTGGTGCACGTCTGCGACAGATGCTCGATAGTTGGTTCGCCGGCGACAGCGCTAAGGCGCTAGCCATTCATCAAGAACTTCTTCCGGTCTACACCGGAACCTTCCGCACGCAAGGCGCAATTCTCACAAAGGCTGCGCTAAACCTCATGGGACTTCCTGGGGGATTTACTCGACTTCCGTTAGTTGATGCAACGCCAGAGCAGATTGCGCAATTACGTCGCGATCTTGCAGATGGCCGCGTACCTCTCAAATGAAAGATAGATACTTTTTATGACACACGCACATCCTGAATATTCGCTACCTCCCGAATTGGCCAAAGACGGATTACGAATAGTTGCTCTTGGTGGTTTAGGTGAGATCGGTCGAAACATGACGGTCTTCGAATTCAACGGCAAGCTTTTAATTGTTGATGTTGGTGTGCTCTTTCCAGAGGAGAACCAACCAGGAATCGACTTAATCCTTCCGGATTTCTCATACATCCGAGGGCGTCTAAACGATATAGAGGCAGTCATTCTCACGCATGGCCATGAAGATCATATCGGCGCAGTTCCTTATCTATTACGTGAGCGAAGCGATATTCGAATCGTGGGTTCGAAGTTGACCTTGGCATTTATTTCAGAGAAGTTAAAAGAACATCGAATGACGCCCCTGATTCAAGAAGTGACTGCGGGTCAAAAGGTAAAACTTGGTGATTTCGAATGTGAGTTTGTTGCAGTTAATCACTCGATTCCAGATGCACTTGCCGTAGCCATCCATACCAAAGCGGGCACAGTGCTCCATACCGGCGACTTTAAGATGGATCAACTACCACTCGATGGAAAGTTAACTGACTTACGAACATTTGCACGTTTGGGGCAAGAGGGCGTAGATCTCTTTATGGTCGACTCGACTAATGCTGATGTCCCAGGCTTTGTAACAAGTGAAGCCGAGATTATGCCTGTACTCGATCGCATATTTGCAGGGACAAATCGTCGGATCATCGTCGCCTCGTTCGCTTCGCATATCCATCGAATACAACAAGTGATTGATACAGCGATGAATCACAACCGCAAAGTCGCCTTCATTGGAAGATCAATGGTTCGTAATATGCGAGTGGCAGAGGAGTTGGGGTATCTTCACGTCCCGCCATCCTTGATAGTAGAGAGTAAAGATATAGACGCTCTCGGCGAAAACGTTGTTCTCGTGTGCACAGGCTCACAAGGCGAACCGCTCGCTGCACTCTCGCGAATGGCCTATGGCGATCACAATATAAAAGTCGGTCATGGAGATACCGTAATTCTTGCCTCTTCACTTATTCCTGGCAATGAGAATGCGGTCTATCGGGTCATTAATGAATTAACTCGACGCGGGGCAAAAGTAGTTCACAAATCAAATGCTTTAGTTCATGTATCAGGACATGCCGCCGCCGGTGAACTTCTTTATTGCTACAACATTGTAAAGCCAACACATGTCATGCCCATTCATGGGGAGTGGCGCCATCTGCGTGCCAATGGCGCGATCGCCCGCTCATCAGGGGTGCGGAGCGAGAATGTATTACTTACTGAAGATGGAGTTGTCGTAGATTTGATCAATCGAAAGGCTTCGATTGTTGGAGCAGTTCCATGTGGTTATGTCTATGTCGATGGATCAAGCGTTGGTGATATATCAGATCTCTCTCTCAAAGATCGACGCATTCTTGGCGAAGAGGGATTTATCTCCGTAGTCGTGGTTATAGAGGCGCAGACTGGGAAAATAGTTGCTGGTCCAGATATACATGCCCGAGGTTTTGCCGAAGATGAGTCATTGTTCGATCAAGTACGTGAACGCATTGTCGAATCGTTAGTAGAAGCGGTGGAAAGCGGTGTCACTGGTTCTCATCAACTCTCACAAACTGTTCGACGAGTTGTCGGCAAATGGGTAGGCGGGGAACATCGACGCCGACCGATGATCGTGCCGGTAGTCATCGAGGTTTAGCGTAAGAGCGTTCGACAACGGCGCGCCTCACAGCCCGCTGTTTATCGAGGATTTACCCTCTTCTATATGGCGCGCGGAAAAAAATCGGGGAGTTCCCCTGCCCGGAGTTCCACTGGCGCGCTCCGAAAAATATGGCTTGCCATCGCCACTGGTTTCGGTAGCACAATTCGATTCGTTCTGCGCGGAGCGAAGGAGTTAGATCCGGCTCATCGCCGCGACGGTCTTGGTCTTTTTGTTGTCGTTCTCTCACTTATCGCGAGTGCGGGGATTTGGTTTCGCCTCGATAACTTTTTTGGCAGGAGTATTTATTCGGTAGTCGCAGGCAGTTTCGGCAAGTTAGGTTTTATCACTCCGGCACTTTTGCTTTATCTTGGAATTCGATTACTCCGCACTCCACAAGAATCCGCAGCAACTGGACGGATCACCATCGGAATCTCGACAGTAGTAATTGGTTTAACAGGATTGCTCCACATCATTGCCCACTCACCTATTCCATCGGATGGCGCAACAGATATGCGCTCTGGTGGGGGCTGGGTCGGTTACGGTGTCTCGGCACCACTGGTTGCACTCGTTACTAATTGGGTTGCCGTTCCTATTTTGCTTATTCTCATTCTCTTCGGCTTGCTCGTCACAACAGCTACGCCACTTAACGTTGCAGCCAGCAGGATCGCAGCTCTCTTTAGAGGAGCTACGAGTATGGCCCAAGGGCAACTCGAGGCTCGCCGAGTTCGCAGAGAAGAAGAGAGAGACTTTGAGATCTCAGAGAATCCACCATTTGAGAGCCCTGTTATTTCTTATCAAGAGGAAGAAGATCTTGAAGATGAGGTAATTGAGGAGCTTGACGGTGATGAAGATCCACATGTTGCTGTCGGCGACGCGGATCACACTGTTGCGGCATCGCGCACTCAATTACTTTCAGCGCACACTGAAGGTGTAATTACCCCACCTATCCCAGCGCCCGCAGTAAGTCCAGCGTTAAGTGATGCGGAGCAACTCGAGTTATCTCAAATGCTCGATTATGTCCTACCATCCCAAGATCTCTTAAAGAGCTCTCCTGCATCTAAAGGAAAAACAAAAGCTAACGAAACAGTTGTTGCTGCTCTACATGAGGTCTTCAGTCAATTCGATATAGACGCTGAAGTGACAGGCATCATGCGCGGCCCCACCGTCACGCGATATGAAGTGGAATTAGGGAATGCGGTGAAGGTCGAGAAAATTACCGCTCTAAGCAAGAACATTTCATACGCGGTAGCAAGTAGTGATGTTCGAATATTGAGCCCAATCCCGGGTAAATCTGCGGTCGGAATCGAAATTCCCAATGTCGATCGAGAAGTGGTTGCCCTTGGTGACGTCCTCCGGTCTCAAGTTGCAGCCAATGAGCAACATCCGCTGGTGATTGGTCTTGGAAAAGATGTCGAAGGCAATTTCATCTGCGCCAACTTAGCGAAAATGCCTCACCTTCTCGTCGCTGGAGCAACCGGCTCAGGTAAATCAAGCATGATTAATTCATTGGTCACATCGATTTTAATGCGATCTACACCTGATGAAGTGCGGATGATTTTGATAGATCCAAAGCGGGTTGAACTCAATGCCTACGAAGGTATTCCTCATTTAATCTCACCTATTATCACTAATCCTAAGAAAGCAGCCGATGCGCTCTCCTGGGTAGTGAAAGAGATGGATAATCGATACGACGACCTCTCCAATTTTGGGTTCCGACATATTGACGACTTCAATAAAGCCGTCAAATCAGGAAAGTTGAAACCGCTCCCAGGAAGTCAGCGCAGACTCAAGCCATACCCATATTTGCTTGTGATAGTTGATGAGCTTGCTGACCTAATGATGGTCGCGCCACGCGATGTCGAAGATTCGATTGTGCGAATTACTCAACTTGCTCGTGCAGCAGGAATTCATCTCGTTCTAGCAACTCAACGTCCTAGCGTCGATATCGTCACAGGACTTATTAAAGCTAATGTG
>JACCDJ010165199.1_pt1 | contig 15380 bp, 11 predicted proteins | sample 7444481 | NCBI WGS metagenome assembly JACCDJ01 (sample SAMN15323435, study PRJNA562643) | freshwater metagenome | isolation source: river surface water | place: USA:Blue River Watershed | collected 2017-08-15 | reverse complement strand
ATGCTGCGGTGGGAGGCGAGTCATCCGGTGGCGGTTCCACTTATCGGGGACGGCAAGGAGTAGATGGCGAGAGATTGGAGCAGGTCAAAGCGTTATACGGTTTTGATAAGCCAGCGATTGAGCGGTATTTCATGATGCTCAAACGCTTTGCACAATTTGATTTGGGGCAAAGTTATTACCAGCATAAAAGTGTCTGGGATCTTGTGGTCTCAAAACTGCCAGTGTCAATCAGTATTGGTTTATGGACTTTCTTCATTAGTTATTTGGTGTCGATACCTCTGGGCATTGCGAAAGCAGTTCGCGATGGTACGCGTTTTGACCGCGTTACTAGCACCATGATTTTGGTTGGATATGCCATTCCCGGTTTCGTTCTCGGCGTTCTGCTTTTGGTCTTGTTTGGGGGCGGTAGTTTCTTGCAAATCTTTCCGCTGCGAGGACTTACATCCGATAACTGGAACGAATTAACGCTCATCGGCAAAGTGCTCGATTATTTATGGCATCTGGTATTACCTATTGCTGCCTCTGTACTGGGAAGTTTTGCGGTGATCACGATGCTCACCAAAAATTCTTTTTTGGAAGAGATTCGTAAGCAATATGTATTAACTGCTCGAGCAAAAGGTGTGAGCGAGAACAAAGTGTTGTGGAAACATGTATTTCGTAACGCTTTAATCCCGTTAATTACTGGTTTTCCTGCAGCTTTCATTGGCGCCTTCTTTGCGGGCTCGCTTCTAATTGAAACCCTGTTCTCGCTCGATGGACTTGGATTGTTATCGTACGAAGCGGTCATGCGGCGTGATTATCCGGTTGTATTTGGCACCTTGTACCTCTTCACACTGATCGGTTTAGTAACCAAACTTATTTCTGATCTTTGCTATGTGTTAGTTGATCCCCGCATCCAGTTTGGCTCAGGGGGTGGATCTTGAGCCGTTGGTTACGCTTCAAATCCAATCGCTTGGGCTATGCCAGCTTGTGGATTTTCTCGATCTTGTTTGGTCTCAGTCTGTGTGCCGAGCTAATTGCCAATGACAAACCACTAGTCGTTCGCTACGAGGGGAAGTTTTACTTTCCCTTAGTTCAAAATTATCCCGAGACAGTCTTTGGTGGTGACTTTGCCACGCGCACGGATTATTTAGATCCCGACATTAAAAAGAATATTACGCAAGGATCTAATTGGGCCATTTATCCACTGATTCCATACAGCTTTGAGACCCTCAATTACTTTGCCAAAGAGCCGAATCCAGCTGCGCCATCGGCCGAGAATTGGTTGGGTACCGATGATCGTGGGCGCGATGTATTAGCACGTCTAATTTATGGCTTTCGTCTCTCCATCCTCTTCGGCATTGCTCTAACGATTGTTGGGGTTGTGATTGGTGTATTCACAGGCGCCTTAATGGGATTCTTTGGAGGACGCTTTGACCTCATCACACAGCGCATGATTGAGATTTGGTCGGCAATGCCCGAGCTTTATCTCTTAATTATTTTTGCTTCGATCTTTAACCCAAGCGTTTTACTTCTGATTATTTTGTTAGCCGCTTTTGGTTGGATGGGATTATCCGACTATGTGCGCGCAGAGTTCTTCCGTAATCGCGCACTTGAGTATGTGCGCGCAGCAAAAGCCTTGGGACTAACCAATGCACAAATCATGTGGCGCCACATTCTGCCCAATAGCTTGACCCCCGTGATCACGTTTTTACCCTTTCGGATGAGCGCTGCAATTTTGTCATTAACCAGTTTGGATTTTCTGGGGCTTGGCGTACCACCCGGCACACCGAGTTTGGGAGAACTACTTTCACAGGGCAAGAGTAATTTAGATGCGTGGTGGATTTCTTTATCGACCTTTGTGGTCTTGGGTGGCACTTTATTGCTACTCACTTTTATGGGAGAGGCATTACGCGATGCGTTTGATTCTCGTAAAAGTAACCCACTGACGGGAGCGCGCGCATGAGTCTCTTGCGTTACGAGAAGCTCTCGATTTCGTTTGGCAGTGGACGACGTGAGAAATTTGCGGTGCGTGAACTCGATCTTGATATTCAACCCGGTGAACGCATTGCCTTGGTGGGCGAGTCAGGTTCAGGTAAAACCTTATCCGCATTAGCACCACTGCGGCTGCAGCCCGAGGCGGCTCAAGTTACTGGCAAGATTCTATGGCGTCGTGAAGATGGTCGTGACGAGAATCTCCTAGACTTATCGATGGAGCGCATTCGGGAAGTACGCGGACGCGAGATTGCCATGATCTTTCAGGAGCCGATGACTGCTCTAAACCCCTTGTATACGATTGGTAATCAAATCGTTGAAGCAGTGCAAGTGCACGAGCCTTTGATGCCGATTGCACAATGTCGACAAACCGCGATTGAGCTTCTGAAAAAAACTGGCATTCCTGAGCCGCATGAACGCTTCTTTGCATACCCTCATCAACTCTCGGGAGGGCAGCGTCAGCGCGCCATGATTGCAATGGCGCTGGCTTGCAAGCCACGTTTACTGATTGCCGATGAACCCACTACCGCATTGGATGTCAGTTTGCGTTTGCAGATTTTGGATCTATTAAAGGATTTGCAGGAAGAAGCGCGTGATCGGGGCGGTATGGCCATTTTGCTGATTACCCATGATCTCAATCTCGTCAAACATTTTGCGCATCGTGTTGGTGTTCTCAACCAAGGTTGTTTGGTGGAATGCGGAGAGACACAAACCGTATTCAATCATCCTTCTAATCCCTATACCGAGCAATTGGTTCACAGTCAGCCGGTAAGAGATTTGCTGCCATTAGTACCACTGGCACCGGTTTTACTCAAAGTCAACGATTTGAGTGTTTCTTATCCACAATCGTCTTTTGCCAATGGTGGCTCACGTTTACGCAATTGGTTTACCAAAGCAAAACGCAACACGGTTCTCAAACCCTTGCAATTGAATTTGCGACAGGGTCAAACGATTGGTGTGATTGGTGAGTCGGGTTCCGGTAAAACAACATTAGCGATGGCAGTTCTTGGTTTACTCGGAGAGACTACTGCCCAGGTGAATGGGGATGTCACAGTATTGGATCAAGTTTGGCAAACGCTATCCGCAGTACAGCGTCGTGCGATGCGTGCGCATTTGCAAGTTATTTTTCAGGATCCGTTTGGTTCATTATCACCACGCATGACGATCTTTGAGATTGTCGCAGAAGGTTTAGATATTCATCAACCGCAGTTATCAACCGCAGAACGTGAAGCGCGCGTGGTTGAGATCTTGCGAGAGGTGGGATTAGATCGTTCAGCCTTGCAACGTTATCCGCACGAGTTCTCGGGCGGACAGCGCCAGCGCATCGCAATTGCACGCGCATTGATCTTAAAACCCCAAATTTTGGTTCTCGACGAGCCCACTTCAGCACTGGATGTTTCGATTCAGAAACAAGTTTTGGCCTTACTGAGTCAATTGCAAAAGAAGTACAACTTGGCATACCTCATCATTAGTCATGATCTAGCGGTGATCCGTGCCATGTCGCACGAGCTCATGGTTTTAAAGTCAGGTGAGGTGGTCGAGTATGGTGAAACCGAGGCCATGGTTCAGGACCCCAAAGAGCCTTATACCAAGGCATTGTTTACGGCAGCTGAGCTGACCTGAATAATTAATTCGATATGAATCAATGAGTTATTGATTGCTTCGCTGGTTTTTCCTGCTTTCCCTTTCCCCAAAGCTTTGCTAGAATCGCCCCCATGCCTATTGATAAGCACGTTGGCCTTTTGCCCTTTAAATTCTTAGCTATTGTGGTTTTGGGCTTTGTCTCGTCCTTATCTGTTGCAAATACCACTGCAACCACTGCGCAAGAGACTGCCGATAAAGAGCCAGCTCGCGCTGAAATCCGACCCGATAACAACTCTTCATACTTTGCACGTTTTACTTACCAAGTCGTTGATTCGGTATCGGCTAAAACAGAAGCCTTAATCAATGAAGCAATGCAATTGATTGGTGTGCGTTATCGCTGGAACGGTGATTTGCCGCAATCAGGTCTCGATGCTAGTGGATTTGTCCGTTTTGTCTTCCGCGATAAATTAGGATTCTTATTGCCACCCAAGTCATCGCAAATGAGTAAAGTGGGTAAGCCCATCACTCGTGAGGAATTAGAGCCGGGTGATTTAGTGTTCTTCAACACCATGCGCTTAACTTTTTCCCATGTGGGTATTTATGTTGGCGATAACAAGTTTATTCATTCGCCTTCAAAAGGTTCTGCTGTTCGGGTTGATGATCTGGCGAGCAGCTACTGGGACAAACGCTTCGATGGTGCCCGTCGTTTAGACGGTAGCGATCAATTAAGCAATGCCGAGCGCAATGCATTAATTCAGGAAGCAAAGAAGTTACGCAGCAAATCGCGCGACCTCTAATTCCTCTTTAGCTTCTCTTTAATCTCTGCAATTTTTTCTTGGGCTGCAAGCTCGCCCGCTAGGATTGCGGCATTGCGAGCCCGAAAGTCAGTACTTCCCATTTGTTTGAGCTGCGGAGTGATCACAATATCGGCCCTTGCTAACTCATACTGATTAATGTTTTGTTGCATGATGCTAATGGTTTGTTGCAGCAAACCCAGTGTGCCGCTGGCATTAAATGAACTGGTATCTGATGAGATATTGACCGCAATTACAAAGTTGGCACCCATCTCTTGGGCGTAACGCACTGGCACCGGTGCGACTAAACCACCATCAACATATTCTCGACCTTGAATTACTGCAGGCTGAAAAATACCGGGGACGGCGCACGAGGCCCGAACTGCTAAACCGGTATCGCCGCGCCGAAATAAGATCCCTTTACCGCTTTGCAAATCAGTTGCAACAATACCAAGGGGCATGGTCATTTGTTCAATCGGTCTGTTTTGTACTTCGCGATTGACCATGCTTTGTAGGGCATCGCCTTTAATGAGTCCACCAAAACGACCCGCAAATGGGTAAGCCCAATCGGCTAGGGCGGCTTCATCGAGATTTAAACCGATGCGATTGAGTTCAAGGCCTGAGTATCCTGAGGCATACAGAGCAGCAATTACGCTTCCGGCACTGGAACCAAGTACCACATTGGGCCGAATGCCTTGTGCCTCAAGAGCTTTGATAACTCCTATGTGAGCAAAACCACGGGCTGCTCCCGAGCCAAGAACCAATGCCACAACCGGTGGTTTAGGACGTTCTTTAAAGAGGCTACAGCCCGATAGACCGGTGACGCCCAAAGCACCCAAACCTTGAAGAAAGCTACGGCGTGTAAGGGGATTTTGGTCTTGGGAATCGGCGAAATTTGACATATGGCTATTGTATTGACCCTCCCTTATAATGCTGAAAAGGTACAAATTGCGGTGCAATTGTTTCAAAAGCAAATTGACTTGCTTGACTTGCTGGTCTGCTCCATAAAAAGAACTGACGTGAGCGACCGGCCGCGATAACCAAATAACACTCCAACCCAGATTGATGATTGTGAATAAACCTCTAGACAGGTTAGCCCTGTTTCAGTAAATGTATGGATACAAATCACTATAAGCGGATCGTTGAGACCGCATTAATTTGTGCTCAAGAGCCATTGACGATTCCTGAGCTCTCGAGACTATTTGTCGATCCACCGATTGCAAATGCGGATCTACAGAAGATTTTGTTTGAGCTACAAAAAGAATGGCAAGACAAGGGCATGGAGCTCGTCAATATTGCAACCGGTTGGCGTTTTCAGAGTCGCCTTAATATGCGCGAGTATTTGGATCGCTTAACGCCCGAGAAACCTCCCAAATATTCTCGGGCAGTGATGGAGACCCTAGCAATCATCGCCTATCGTCAACCCGTTACGCGCGGAGAGATTGAAGAAGTACGTGGTGTCGTGGTGAGCAGTAATGTGATGCGCCAATTAGAAGATCGTGGCTGGGTTGAAGTGGTTGGTCACAAAGAAACGATTGGTCGACCAGGTTTATATGCCACCACCAAACAATTTCTGGATGATTTGGGATTAAAAGATTTGCAAAGTTTGCCCATGCTGGAAGACGGTTCAGTTTCTGCTGAAGCTTTGGGTCAGGCCGTGATCGAGTTCGATGCCGATGCAACGGTCGAGACAGTAATACCACTCGAATCATCCAATAACACTGAAAATAATGACAAGTCCTGATCACGATTCAACGTTGACGAATCTGAACACTGATTCAGTCAATGATCAGTCAAGCTCCAATGAGGGTGGCGGAGAGCAACGCAAAGACCGCGGCGAGCGCGGCCCGCGACGCTTTAATAAGTTCAACAATAAGTCACGCAACAACAAGTTCAATAAAAATAAGCGCCGAGATTCAGATCACTCGTCTGCTCACTCATCGGAAGGTACGAGTTCACAACACCCTCAGTCCGCACAGTTGATCGCTGAGACCGAGGCTTTATTTGCTTCTGTAGTGTCCGGTGAATTTGATGCAGCCTTAGAGGCTCCTGAAGTTCCTGATGTGAAGCCGAGTGAAGAGCCTGCCGTTATCTCGCATGAGGCTGGTGTCGAACGCGGTGCTCGCAAGGAGGGAAGCGAGGAGCACGACGACACCGAATCATTAACTGATCTTGAGCGTTTGCAATTTACCAATGTTGATGAACTTCCCCTCAGTTTGCGCGACGAAGTTTGGTCTGATCTCGACGGTTTAGATGATGATGCTGAAGACGAAGATACTGTTAAGTTGCACAAAGTACTTGCGGATGCGGGTTTGGGTTCGCGACGCGAGATGGAAGATTTGATTATTCAAGGTCGCGTATCGGTTAACAGCATGCCAGCACACATTGGTCAGCGCGTGGGTGCTAGCGATGTGGTGCGCATTAACGGCAAAGTTATTCATCGCAAAATACCGACTAAGCCACCGCGCGTTCTTCTGTATCACAAGCCTGCGGGCGAGATCGTGAGCCAAGCTGATCCAGAGGGTCGTCCAAGCGTATTTGATCGCTTACCAAAACCCAGACAAGGACGCTGGATTGCGGTTGGTCGACTGGATTTCAATACCGAAGGTTTACTACTCTTTACAACATCCGGTGAGTTGGCGAATCGCTTAATGCATCCCCGCTATGGAGTGGAACGCGAATACGCTGTGCGGATCTTGGGTGAACTATCGGCTGAGTCGAGTGAGTTACTAAAAAATGGAATTACCCTTGATGATGGTCAAGCACGTTTCTTGCGTTTAAGCGAAGGCGGTGGTGATGGTGCAAATCGCTGGTACTCGGTTGCCCTAACTGAAGGACGCAATCGCGAAGTCCGTCGCATGTTTGAAGCAACTGGTCATGTGGTGTCACGGTTGATTCGGACGCGGTATGGCCTTTTTACATTGCCACCGCGTTTAAGACGCGGTAAGTGGGAAGAGGTTCCAGTCGAAACGGTGGGGCAGCTAATGCGTTCTGCTGGTCTGAAATTACCGCAATCGATGAACAAGGATAAGAGTCAGTCTCAAGGACGCTCGCCAGTGATGGATCCCAACTTAGATCCTAATTTTCAGCCAGATCCAATGCAAACCTCAGTGTCGTACTGGGGATCAAAAGAAGCTTTGACCCTAGCGTCGCACCATGGACAAGGTACGTCGCATTTGCCTGGACAGGGTAGGTCGGGCAATGGAAATGGTAATGGCGGTCGTGGAGGTTTTGGGCAAAAACCGAATGGTGGCAAGTCTGGCAAACCAGGCTCACAGCGTCGTAAAGGTCATAAAGTCCATCATGCCAGTGGTTTTGCGCCCGCCCCAACCGGAAATGGCCAACGTCGACCGGGTAAAGGCAAGCCGTTTAAGGGTCCACGTAAGCCCCGAAACACTGGCGAAAGTTTCTGATTTGACTAGGGATTTTCTGATTCAGGTATAATCTTTTTCCTACACCGGCTGATGTTGAGATCAACGTAAGCTGGCCTGTTCTGGTAATTAAGAATATGGGCTTGTAAGCCCATTTTTTTTTGCCGAACGCTTTTGAATATTGGCTTTGGGGATTGCGTGAAGGAGCAGCAGGTTATTTCTGCCGAGGTGAGCAATTTAGGCTACTCGCTCGTTGATATCGAACGAGAGGGTAGAGGTTTGTTGCGTGTCACGATCGAGAACCCAGATTTTGATCGCTTAATCACGGTCGAAGATTGTGAGAAGGTGAGTCATCAGTTGACCTATACCTTGGCGGTTGAGAACGTGCCGTACGAGCGTTTGGAAGTTTCATCACCAGGGCTTGATCGACCGATTAAGTCAGCAGACGACTTAGTTCGTTTTGCCGGTCTTGAAATTGAATTGAAGTTGCGTGTTGCTGTGAGTGGAAGAAAAAATTTTAAGGGTGTGTTGCAAGGACTGAAGTCGGGTTCGCGCAATTCGCCAGATGCGAAGTTTAGTTTGTTATTTGAGGCGAGCGATGGATCTCCCGCTGAACTGGAATTTGGTTTGTCGGAAGTTGAAAAAGCTCGTTTAGTCCCTGTTATTGATTTCAAAGGAAGAAAATCATGAGTCGTGAAGTTCTCATGTTGGCAGATGCCCTAGCACGTGAAAAGAATGTTGATCGTGAGATCGTATTTGAAGCCCTCGAGTTGGCTTTAGCATCGGCGACCAAAAAACGCTACACCGAAGACGTTGATATTCGGGTTTCGATCGATCGCAATAATGGCGAGTACGAGACCTTCCGTCGTTGGTTGGTGGTGCCTGATGAGGCTGGTTTACAAGAGCCTGATAAAGAGATTCTCCAATTTGAAGCCAAAGAGCAAATCTCTGATATCGAAGTGGGCGACTTCATTGAAGAGCAAACCGAATCCCTAGCATTCGGACGAATTGGCGCACAAGCGGCTAAGCAAGTGATTCTGCAGCGCATTCGTGATGCCGAGCGCGAGCAGATTCTGAACGACTACCTCGAGCGTGGTGAGAAGATCATGACCGGAACGATAAAGCGTGCCGATAAAAATGGTTTGATTGTCGAGTCTGGTCGTGTCGAAGCTTTATTGCGACGTGATCAAATGATTCCTAAAGAGAACTTGCGTTCGGGTGATCGTGTTCGTGCTTATATTTTGAAAGTGGATCGTGAAGCGCGTGGCCCTCAGATTGAGCTTTCGAGAACCTGCCCTGATTTTTTAATTAAGTTATTCGAAAACGAAGTTCCTGAAATCGAGCAACGACTGCTGGAGATCAAGGGTGCAGCGCGTGATCCTGGCATTCGCGCCAAGATTGCTGTTGTTACCCATGACAAGCGTATTGATCCGATCGGAACCTGCGTTGGTGTACGCGGTACCCGTGTAACAGCAGTACGTAATGAAGTTGCTGGTGAGGCAGTAGACATCGTGCTTTGGTCAGAAGACCCAGCCCAGTTTGTGATTGGCGCTTTGGCGCCCGCGCAAGTGTCTTCGATCGTGGTGGATGAAGAGCGTCATGCGATGGATGTGGTTGTCGACGAAGAAAACTTGGCTATTGCAATTGGCCGTAGTGGTCAGAACGTGCGCTTAGCCAGTGAACTGACCGGTTGGCAAATTAACATCATGACCCCTGAAGAATCTGCCGAGAAATCCGAGAAAGAGTCAGTTGTCGTTCGTCAATTGTTTATGGATAAATTGGACGTCGACCAAGAAGTTGCCGACATTTTGATCGAAGAGGGTTTTAACTCGTTGGAAGAGGTTGCGTATGTTCCTCTTTCTGAGATGCTTGAGATCGAAGCATTTGATGAGGACACCGTGAACGAGTTACGTAATCGTGCACGTGACTCTCTGTTAACGATGGAGTTGGCCAAAGAGGAGCGCGTTGAGGAGGTCTCTCAAGATTTACGTTCCTTAGAAGGACTCACCACGGAATACATTGCAAAGTTGGCAGAGAACCAAGTGCATACCCGTGATGACCTTGCAGGCCTAGCTGTTGACGAACTCGTTGAAATCACTGGTATGGATGACGCCGCCGCCAAGGACATGATTATGAAGGCGCGTGAACATTGGTTCAACGCATGAGAGGAAACGCATGGCTACAACAACTGTAAAAGCACTTGCGGAAGAATTAAAACGCAGCCCAGCTGACTTATTGGTTCAGCTCAAAGCCGCCGGAATCGATAAAGAGTCCGAGGCAGACAAGCTCACTGATAAAGATAAGACAGCGCTGCTAGCCTATTTGCAAAAAGCACACGGTAGCGCCGAGACCGGTGCACGTAAGAAAATCACGCTCACTAAGCGTGAGACCAGTGAGATTCGTCAAGCCGATTCTGCAGGTAGAACACGCACCGTTCAGGTTGAAGTTCGTAAGAAGCGCGTGTTGGTTAAGCGTGAGGATTCTGCGAAGGCTGAGGAAGTCAAAGAAGCAAAACCTAAAGTCGCTACGGAGTCTAAGCCTATCCTCTCTGATGCGGAACTTGAGAAGCGCGCAGCCGAGGCTGCTCGTCAAGCTGAACTTCTTGCCCGACAAGAAGCGGAGATGAAAGCGGCGAGCGAAGCAAAGCAGAAAAAAGTCGCTACCGAACAGAAACCCAGCAAAGCGCAGCTCGAAGAAGAAGCCGCGATCAAAGAACAGAACAATAAAGATCTTGCTGAACTACGCTCGCGTCGCGCAGCAGCGGAGGCAGAAGTATCTGCAATTCGGGACATGATGAGCACACCTGCTCGTGTTTTAAAAGCCCCGAGTGAGTCTGCTGGTGAAGAGATTAAAAAGGGTACGCTGCATCGCCCAACAAAAGCGGATGGCGGCGAAGATCGTAAAAAGCCAACCAAGGTTGGTGGCAAGCTAATTAAATCTTCCGAGACCTCGTCAACATGGCAAGAAGAGGGTGTTAAACGGAAGGTCGGTCTTAAAGTTCGTGGCGATATCACCGGAGGCTTGGGTGGTTCATGGCGTACCGGTGGCGGTCGTAAAAAACAGCAACAGCAAACCGAAGAAGCGCCAGCAACTAACTTTCAGGTTCCGACTGAGCCCATCGTACGTGACGTTCATATTCCGGAGACCATCACCGTTGCCGATTTGGCGCACAAGATGTCCGTTAAGGGTGCCGAGGTTATTAAGCTCTTGATGGGCATGGGTCAGATGGTGACGATCAACCAAGTGCTCGATCAAGATACCGCGATGATTATTGTGGAAGAGATGGGTCACAAAGCTCATGCCGCAAAATTAGACGACCCAGAGATGGATTTGGGAGCTGTTGCACAAGATGCGCCAATGCTTCCAAGACCACCAGTCGTTACTGTCATGGGTCACGTTGACCACGGTAAAACCTCTTTATTGGATAAGATCCGTACCGCTAAAGTTGCCGCAGGTGAAGCAGGAGGTATTACCCAGCATATCGGCGCCTATCACGTTGATACTCCACGCGGTGTGATTACATTTTTAGATACCCCGGGTCACGAGGCGTTTACAGCAATGCGAGCTCGTGGTGCCAAAGCAACCGATATCGTGATTCTGGTGGTGGCAGCCGATGATGGCGTGATGCCTCAAACGCGTGAGGCGATTCATCATGCGAAGGCGGCCAATGTACCTTTGGTGGTTGCCATTAATAAGATCGATAAAGCCGAAGCCAATCCTGATCGGGTTAAAACCGAGTTAGTGACCGAGGAAGTGGTTCCTGAGGAGTACGGTGGCGACTCTCCATTTATCGGTGTCTCGGCAAAAACCGGCGAGGGTATCGACGCGCTTCTCGAAAACGTTTTATTGCAAGCCGAGGTGTTGGAGCTGAAGGCTCCCAAAGATGCGCCCGCTCAAGGTATTGTGATTGAAGCACGTCTTGATAAAGGTCGTGGTCCGGTAGCAACAGTTTTAGTTCAAACCGGAACACTTAAGCGTGGCGATATGCTCTTGGCAGGTCAATCGTATGGTCGCGTTCGCGCCATGCTCGATGAAAATGCAAAATCCACCAATGAAGCTGGCCCATCGATTCCGGTTGAGATTCAGGGTCTCTCGGAAGTTCCCGATGCTGGTGAGTCTTTCCAAGTCGTTGCAGACGAGCGTAAGGCGCGTGAGATTGCATTGTTCCGTCAAGGTAAGTTCCGTGATGTGAAGCTTGCTAAACAACAAGCCGTCAAACTCGAGAACATGATGGAGAACATGGGCGAAGGTGCCGTAGAAGCCAAGGTTCTGCCCATCATTATTAAGGCTGACGTACAAGGTTCGCAAGAAGCACTCTCGCAATCATTGCAAAAACTATCCACCGATGAGGTGAAGGTTCAGATCGTGCATGCTGCAGTTGGTGGCATCACCGAGACCGATGTTAACTTAGCGATTGCATCGAAAGGTGTGATTATTGGCTTTAATGCGCGTGCTGATGCTGTGGCGCGTAAGCTGGCTGAGAACAATGGCGTTGATATTCGCTATCACAACATCATTTATGACGCGGTTGACGAAGTGAAAGCTGCCTTAGGCGGCATGCTCACACCGGACAAGAAAGAAGAGATCACTGGTTTGGTCGAGATTCGTCAGGTGTTCAACGTTTCGAAGGTTGGTGCAATTGCTGGTTGTATGGTGCTTGACGGCATTGTGCGTCGTAACTCGAGGGTACGCCTGTTGCGTGATAACGTCGTGATTTGGACCGGTGAGCTGGATTCCCTAAAACGCTTTAAAGACGATGTCAAAGAAGTGAAGGGTGGATTTGAGTGCGGCCTCTCGTTGAAGAACAACAACGATATTAAAGAGGGCGATCAGCTCGAGATCTTTGAAGTAACCGAAGTAGCTCGCACACTCTAATACGATGCATAAAACGAGCCCTCATCGTCATCAGCGCCTTGCTGATCAAATTCAGCGGGATTTGGCTGAGCTCATCCCACGCGAGCTACGTGATCCGCTCAACGGTTTGATCACGATTCAGGCGGTGGAGTTATCCCCCGATTTATCGCATGCCAAGGTGTATTTCACGGTATTGGGTGGCGACCCCCAGTATGCACTTGGATCTTTACAAGAGAAAGCTGGTTATCTCCACTCCCTGCTCTTTAAGCGGATGCACACCCATACCGTCCCGACCTTGCACTTTGTATTTGATACCTCGATTGAACGGGGTGCAGAGATGTCGCGCTTAATTGATGAGGCATTAGGTTCAAAGCCTAATTCAAATTGATGACCCAACGGATTGACGGTGTGATCTTGCTGGATAAGCCTCCGGCAATGAGTTCACAAAGTGCGGTTACAGCTGTGAAGCGTCACTTTAAGGCTGAGAAAGCAGGGCATACCGGCACTCTCGATCCACTCGCAACTGGATTGTTGCCGGTCTGTTTGGGTGAAGCCACTAAATACTCGCAAGATTTACTTAATGCTGATAAGACCTATCAGGCAACTTTGCATTTCGGAATCGAGACCGATACCGCGGATGCGGATGGGCAAATTATTTCCCAAAAATCGATGAGCGAGCCAATCGATGATGCTAAGGCGCATCACTTACTTGAAACAATTCTGCCTAAGTTTGTTGGTCAGATCAACCAAACACCACCGATGTATTCGGCACTCAAGCGGGATGGTAAGCCTTTGTACGAGTACGCTCGATCTGGGGTAGAGCTTGAGCGCGAACCACGTCAAATCACGATCTACTCAATACAACTTTTAAGTGTGAACTGGCCTTATGCCAGCATCGAAGTGCATTGCAGTAAAGGGACTTATATTCGAGTGCTTGCACAAGATATTGGTGAGGCTTTGGGTTGCGGTGCCCATTTGCATGCTCTGCGACGTACTGCTGTAGGGCATCTCACCTTGGATCACGCAATCACCCTTGAATATCTCCAAACTGGCACTGTTGAGCCACTACCCGTTGATGCTTTGTTGCAAACCTTACCCGAGTTGACGGTAGACGATCAGCAAGCCAAACGCTTAGAGATGGGCCAGCGGGTTCCGTGTGCTTTGCACCGAGCGAGTGATTGGGCGCATTCTTTGTTTCGGATCTATCGCTCGCAGGCATTGCCGCAAAACTTTATTGGTACGGCCGATTGGCGCTCGGGGGTGTTACATCCGCGCCGTTTTATTGCACAGCGCCTAGCCAATCAAAACTAATTTTTTTTTCAGTAAAGCTTCTCATGACCAAACGCGCTCTTCGTAATATCGCCATCATTGCTCACGTTGACCATGGCAAAACCACACTCGTGGACCAACTCTTACGTCAATCCGGCACCTTTCGTTCCAATGAGAAGATCTCCGAGCGCATCATGGACTCCAATGATTTGGAGAAAGAGCGCGGCATTACGATTCTGGCAAAAAATTGTGCAGTGGAGTACGAGGGCACGCACATCAATATTGTGGATACCCCAGGTCATGCCGATTTTGGTGGGGAAGTAGAGCGTGTGCTATCGATGGTTGATGGTGTTTTGTTACTGGTCGATGCCGTTGAGGGACCCATGCCACAAACGCGCTTTGTCACTAAAAAAGCACTCGCCTTGGGCTTAAAGCCGATTGTGGTGATTAATAAAGTCGACCGCCCCGGTGCGCGGTGTGATTATGTGATCAATGCCACCTTTGAGCTCTTTGATAAATTGGGCGCTACCGAAGAGCAGTTGGATTTTCCAGTGATTTATGCATCGGGCTTAAATGGATATGCCGGAGTTGATGAGGGGGTTCGTTCGGGTGATATGCGACCGCTCTTTGATGCAGTGCTTCAGCATGTACCGGTGCGTGATGATGAAGTTGATGCGCCTCTACAGTTACAAATCTCATCGATTGATTACAGCAATTACGTTGGCAAAATTGGAGTGGGTCGCATTCGGCGCGGCAAGATTAAGCCCGGTACCGATGTAGTTTGTCAAAACGGCCCTGAGGGTGCCCCATTTAAGGGTCGCATTAACCAAGTTCTAAAGTTCAAAGGCTTAGAGCGCGAAGTGGTTGATGAAGCAATTGCTGGAGACATTGTGCTGGTCAACGGCATTGAAGATCTAGCGATCGGCACGACGATTTGCGCTCCCGATGAGGTCGATGCTCTACCGATGCTCAAGATTGATGAGCCTACGCTCACCATGAACTTTATGGTGAACACCAGTCCCTTAGCTGGTCGAGAAGGTAAGTTTGTAACGAGTCGTCAAATTCGTGAGCGCTTAGAGCGGGAGCTTAAATCCAATATGGCATTACGGGTGCGTGATACGAGTGATGACACGGTCTTTGAGGTCTCGGGCCGAGGCGAGTTACATCTAACCATTTTGGTCGAGAACATGCGTCGTGAAGGCTATGAGTTAGCTGTATCACGTCCACGCGTGGTGTTTCATGAAGAAGACGGCGTTAAACAAGAACCCTACGAGAACCTCACCGTGGACGTTGAAGACTCGACCCAGGGTGGTGTGATGGAAGAGTTGGGTAAGCGCAAAGCGGAGCTCATGGATATGGTGAGTGACGGTAAGGGCCGCACGCGACTCGAGTATCGAGTGCCCGCACGTGGACTGATTGGTTTTCAGGGGGAGTTTATGACCCTCACACGGGGTAATGGACTGATGAGCCATAACTTCGATTCTTATGGACCCGTGAAGGATGGCATCCTAGGCGAGCGTCATAACGGCGTGCT
>JACCDJ010042813.1_pt1 | contig 15381 bp, 14 predicted proteins | sample 7444481 | NCBI WGS metagenome assembly JACCDJ01 (sample SAMN15323435, study PRJNA562643) | freshwater metagenome | isolation source: river surface water | place: USA:Blue River Watershed | collected 2017-08-15 | reverse complement strand
TTGCGCGGGCCGGCCTGATATTGGGGAGCATTTGATGAAAGACATGGCCTTGTGGCAGGAGGGCGACTGGATTGCAGCAATCGCCGTCGTCGTCCTCGCCATTTTCCTGGCGATCGGCGGCAAGATCGCGGTCCAGAAAGAACCGGAATTCGCAGGCCATCCCAAGGGCCTCTACATGCTGTTCTTCGCCGAAATGTGGGAGCGCTTTTCCTACTACGGCATGCGTGCTTTGCTGATCTTCTACCTGACCAAGCATTGGCTGTTCAGCGATGGCAGTGCCAGCCTGATCTATGGGGCCTACACCAGCCTGGTCTATATTACGCCGGTGCTCGGCGGCTATCTGGCTGACCGTTACCTGGGCCAGCGCAAGGCTGTGCTGTTTGGCGGTCTGTTGCTGGCAATCGGCCACAGCCTGATGGCGGTTGAGGGGGTCCACGGCGTGACCGACCCACTGATCAAGCAGGCTGATCCTGCGATCAACGTGTTCTGGGCTGCCCTGGCCTTCATCATCGTTGGCTCGGGCTTCCTCAAGGCCAACATCTCGGTCATGGTTGGCCAGCTTTACAAGCTGACTGATGTGCGCCGCGATAGCGCCTACACGGTGTTCTACATGGGCATTAACGTTGGCGCCGCACTGGGCACGATCCTGGTCGGCTACCTGGGTGAAACGATTGGCTGGGGCTTTGGCTTCGGCCTGGCGGGCATCGGCATGCTGCTGGGCCTGATCGTCTTCGTGCTGGGCAAAGGCGTGCTCAACGGCGCCGGCGAGGCGCCGGCTCCGCTGCCCAAGTCGCGCGAATGGACCCTTTATGGCATCGGCATCGCCGCTGTCGCGGTGTGCTGGGCCCTGGTCCAGTACCAGTCGGTGATCCAGACCCTGCTGGTGATCTCGGGCGTTGCCTTGCTGGCCTATGTGTTGTTTGAAACCTTCAAGCTGGACAAGGAACCGCGCGAGCGCATGTTCGCGATCCTGTTCCTGATCAGCCTCAACCCGCTGTTCTGGGGCCTGTTTGAGCAGGCCGGCGGTTCGATGAGCCTGTTTACCGATCGCTATGTCGATCGCGGCGCTACTCCGGCCTCGCTGTTCCAGTCGATCAACCCGATCTACATCATCATCCTGGCGCCGCTGTTCGCCGGGCTTTGGCAGTGGCTCGGCAAGCGCGGCAAGGAGCCTTCGGCCCCGGCCAAGTTCGGCCTCGCGCTGGCGCAGATGGGCCTGGCCAACCTGGTGCTGGTCTGGGGGGCCGAAGCCTATGGCATCGCGGCGATGACCCCAGTGCTGTTCGTGTTCCTGTATTACCTGCTGGCCACCACGGGTGAGCTTTGCCTCTCGCCGGTTGGTCTCTCGGCCATGAACCGCCTGGCGCCCAGCTACCTGGCCTCGCTGATCATGGGGGCCTGGTTCTACATGACCGCCGTGGGCAATTTCGTGGCCGGCAAGATCGGTGAAGCGACCGGCGGCCATGGCGGCGAAATGAGCAAGGAAAAGCTGCTCGAGATCTATCAGATGTTCGGCTGGATCTCGATCGGTGCGGCCGTTGTGGTCCTGCTGCTGTCGCGGATCGTGAAGGGCTGGATGCACCTCGATACCTTGGAGGACCGCAAGTGATGCGCTCGACCAAACTGATTGCCGGGATTGCGGCGCTGGCTCTGCTTGCCAGCCCCGGCCTGGCCGAAAAGAAGAAGAAGGAAGACAATCTCTCCCCCGCGGCCAAGGCCGCGCGGGAGTTCAATAAGAACCCCTTCCCTTCGACATACAGGCCCTATCCCGGTGAACCGACTGCGCTGGTCGGGGCTACCGTATTTGACGGTGCCGGCGGGCGGATCGAAAACGGCACCGTACTGTTCGCTGATGGCAAGGTTGTGGCCATTGGCGGAGCCGACATGGTAATCCCGGCCAACTTCCGTCGGGTGAACGCTGCTGGCAAGTTCGTTACGCCGGGGATCATCGATATCCACTCGCATCTGGGCGACTATCCGACGCCAAGCGTTCAAGCGCATTCGGACGGCAATGAAGCCACTGCCCCGGCCACGCCAGAAGTGTGGGCGGAGCATTCCGTCTGGCCGCAGGATCCCGGATTTAGCCGGGCGCTGGCCAATGGTGGGATCACCTCGCTACAGATCCTGCCGGGCTCGGCTAACCTGATGGGCGGCCGCTCGGTCGTGCTCAAGAATGTCTATTCGCGCACGATCCAGGGAATGAAGTTCCCCGGCGCGCCTTATGGCCTGAAGATGGCCTGCGGTGAAAATCCCAAGCGGGTTTACGGATCCAAGGGAAGGATGCCCTCGACCCGGATGGGTAACATCGCGGTCAACCGTATGACCTGGATGAAGGCGAGCGAGTATCGTGCCAAGCGCAATGCCGGCAAGCTTGAGGCCCGCGATCTTGGCATGGAAACCCTGGCTGGGGTGCTCGATGGTGAGATCCTGATCCAGAACCACTGCTATCGCGCCGATGAAATGGCGCTGGTCCTCGATATGGCCAAAGAATTTGGCTACAAGGTCAGCGCCTTCCACCACGCGACCGAAGCCTACAAGATCGGTGACCTGTTAAAGGCTGCCGGCACCTGTTCGGCGATCTGGGCCGACTGGTGGGGCTTCAAGATGGAAAGCTATGATGCGATCCCGGAAAACGCCGGGATCCTGCAAAAGGCCGGAGCCTGCGTCGTGATCCACTCGGATGACGAAAACGGCATCCAGCGTCTGAACCAGGAAGCGGCCAAGGCGCAGGGCGATGCCCGCCGCGCCGGGATCGACATTTCCGATGCCGAAGTAATCCGCTGGCTGACGCTCAACCCCGCCACGGCGATGGGGATCAGCCAGCAGACCGGCAGCCTTGAGCCCGGCAAGATGGCCGACGTGGTGCTGTGGAATGGCAATCCGCTCTCGGTCTATTCGCGCCCCGATAAAGTCTGGATCGACGGTGCCCTGCTGTTCGATGCAGCCGATCCCAAGCGCCGCCCGGTCAGCGATTTCGAACTGGGCCAGGTTGGTGAAGGAGACGTGAAATGAGCCCGCGCCAGATGCTGCTGAGCGCAGCCGCGCTCCTCGCCCTTTCTGCCCCTGCTCTTGCCGAAGACGTGGCAATTACCAATGCTACCGTCGTGATCGGCGATGGTTCGGCGCCGATCCAGAACGGCACGGTTGTGCTGCGTGGTGGCAAAGTCCTTGCTGCCGGAGCTGGTGTTGCCGTGCCTGCCGGTGCCCGCACGATCGATGCGTCGGGCAAATGGGTCACACCAGGACTGGTCGTCGCCGTGACCGATATTGGCCTGTTCGATGTCGAAGGCGTCGAGGAATCCAACGACGAACGCGCGGACAAGGGCCCGTTCAGCGCCGCTCTTGACCTTTCGCCTGCGATCAACCCGCTGGCCCAGCACATTGCCGTCAGCCGTGCTGGCGGGGTGACCCGTGCGGCCGTGGCCCCGCTGCGCACGGGATCGATCTTTGGCGGGCAGGGCGCAATCATCGATCTGGCCAGCGATGGTCAGCCGATCACCCAGGCGCGTGCATTCCAGATCGTCCAGTTGGGCGAAGACGGTGCCCGCGCAGCCGGTGGAAGCCGCGCCGCAGTCCACGCAGTGCTGCGCAATGCCTTTATGGAAGCGCGCGAACTGGCCCGGCGGGGCGGCGGCCAGGGTGCCGATCCGCGTTTGCAGGATGCTGCGCCCGAACGGCCTGGCGATGCCTTGCTCAACCGCTTCGATGCCGCCGCGCTGGTGCCGGTGGTGACCGGACGGCAGCCGCTCTACGTCCGCGCCGAACGCGCGGCGGATATCCGCATGGCGCTGGCGCTCAAGGCCGATTTCCCGGCACTCAAGCTGGTGATTGTTGGCGCGACCGAAGGCTGGATGGTGGCGAAGGAGCTTGCGGCTTCCGGTGTGCCGGTTCTGGCCACCCCGCTGAACGACCTGCCCGCCAATTTTGAGCAGCTCGGTGCAACCCAATCGAATGTTGGCCGGATGGCGGCAGCGGGGGTCAAGGTTGGCTTGGGCGCCTTCGGCGATCAGCCGCGCTATGCCCCGCAATATGCCGGCAACATGGTCGCCTTGACCAAGGTGCCAGGCGCCAGCGGGCTCGACTGGGGCAAGGCCTTTGCGGCGATCAGCTCAGTCCCGGCCGCGATCCTGGGAATGGGCGATAAGTTCGGCAGCCTCAAGCCCGGCCTCGCCGGGGACGTGGTGATCTGGGACGGCGATCCGCTGGAAAATACCTCGGGCGTGGTCCGGGTGATGATCGACGGGGTCGAACAGTCGCTGGTCAACCACCAGACCAAGCTGCGCGATCGCTACAAGGTGCCGACCGAGGGCGCGCTGCCCAAGGCCTATGAGTGGTAGGAAACAACTGCCACGCTGACTGAACAAGGGGGAGAGTGATGGAGCAAGGATTTGCCAATCTGGTCGCCGCGGCGGTGGCCTTTGTCGGAACGCACTTCGCACTCTCCCACCCGTTGCGGGCGCCGGTCGTCAAAGCGATCGGGCCGATCGGCTTCCAGATTGTCTATTCGCTGGTCGCCTTTGCCACATTCGGCTGGATGGTTCTGGCCTATCGGGCAATTGGCCCGCAAATAGGTCTTTGGGATGGGACTCAAGCTGGCCTCTGGTTGCTCTCCAGCCTGTTGACGCTGGTCGCGGCGGTGCTGTTCGTCGGAAGCCTGCTGGGCAATCCAGCCCTGCCGGATCCACGCGCGGTCAGCCTGGCGGATAAGCCGGTCCACGGCGTGTTTCACGTCACCCGCCATCCGATGATGTGGGGCTTCGCGCTCTGGGCGCTGGCCCATGGGCTGATCAGCCCCACCCCGCGCAGCCTGGTCTTGACTGGAACGCTCGGGTTCCTCGCCCTGGTCGGCTCGCACCTGCAAGACCGCAAGAAGCAGACGCTGATGGGCGCGGCCTGGGCCGGGTGGCAAGCGAAGACGAGCTATTGGCCAAAGCTGGGGGGATTGACCAAGGCCGGGGTCGTGCCTTGGGCTGGCGGCGTCACCCTGTGGCTGGTCGCAACCTACCTGCACATCCCGGGCAATGGCATGGCTGCCGGAATCTGGCGCTGGATGGGCTGAGCCGCGGCGCGGGTCGCTAAGCCCGCGCTTCCGCCACGCCTGCACTGTTGTGACGCAGGGCTTTCAGCACCGTATCGACGATATGCGGGGCGTTGAGCCCGGCTTCGTCATACTGCTTGTCCGGCGCGTCGTGGTCCTGGAAGACATCGGGCAGGCGCAGGGTGCGGATCTTCAGCCCAGCGTCGGTCAGGCCTTCGTCACTGGCCATGGTCAGGACATGGGCGCCGAGCCCGCCGATCGCGCCTTCTTCCACCGTCACGATCACTTCGTGACTGGCCATCAGGCGGCGGATCAGCTCGGTATCGAGCGGCTTAGCGAAACGCAGGTCTGCTACTGTCGTGGACAGGCCCTTGGCCTCTAGTGCATCGGCCGCCTTCAGCGCTTCGGCGAGGCGGGTGCCGAGTGACAGCAGCGCCACCTTGGTGCCTTCGCGTACCACCCGGCCCTTGCCGATCTCCAGCTGCTGCGGAATTTCTGGCAAGGCTATGCCGATGCCGTTGCCGCGCGGATAGCGGAAGGCGATCGGGCCGCTATCATGGAGCGCGGCGGTATAGGTCATGTGGACCAGCTCCGCCTCGTCAGCCGCGGCCATCACCACCATGTTGGGCAGGGTGGCAAGATAGGTGATGTCGAACGAACCGGCATGGGTCGCGCCGTCCGCGCCGACCAGTCCGGCGCGGTCAATGGCGAAGCGAACCGGCAGGTTCTGGATCGCGACGTCGTGGACCACCTGGTCGAAGGCGCGCTGCAGGAAGGTGGAATAAATCGCGGCAAAGGGCCGCATACCCTGCGCAGCGAGGCCGGCGGCAAAGGTTACCGCGTGTTGTTCGGCAATGCCCACATCAAAGCTGCGGTCCGGGTGGGCCTTGGCGAACTTGTCGACACCGGTGCCGCTGGGCATGGCCGCGGTGATCGCGCAGATCTTGGGGTCACTCTCGGCCAATTTGGCCAGCGTTTCACCAAAGACGTTCTGGTAGGCGGGGGCCTTGGCCGGAGCCTTGACCTGTTCGCCGGTGATCACATCGAACTTCTGGACGCCGTGGTACTTGTCGGCGCTGGCTTCGGCGGGCGCATAGCCCTTGCCCTTTTGCGTCACGACATGGATCAGGCACGGGCCCTCGGCGGCATCGCGGACATTCTCCAGCACCGGGATCAGATGGTCGAGGTTATGCCCGTCAACCGGGCCGACGTAGTAAAAGCCCAGCTCTTCAAACAGCGTCCCGCCCATAGCCATGCCGCGGGCGAACTCGTCGGTCTTCTTGGCGGCGCGGTGCAGCGGCTCAGGCAGCTTGCGCGAGATCTTCCGCGCCACTTCGCGCAGTTCCAGGAATGGGCGCGAAGAGACGATCTTGGCCAGATAGGCTGACAGCCCGCCCACCGGCGGCGCGATCGACATGTCGTTGTCATTGAGGATCACCACCAGCCGGTTGCCGGCATCGGTGGCGTTGTTCATCGCCTCATAGGCCATGCCCGCGCTCATCGCGCCGTCACCGATCACGGCAATGCCCTTGCCCGGCTGGCCTTGCAGCTTGTTGGCAATGGCGAAACCCAAAGCGGCCGAGATCGAGGTGGAACTGTGCGCTGCGCCGAAGGGATCGTACTCGCTCTCGCTGCGCTTGGTGAAGCCGGACAGGCCCCCGCCCTGCCGCAGGGTGCGGATGCGATCCCGCCGCCCGGTCAGGATCTTGTGCGGATAGGCCTGGTGGCCCACGTCCCAGATCAGCTTATCATCGGGCGTGTTGAACACATAGTGGATCGCCACGGTCAGCTCGACCACGCCCAGACCTGAACCCAGATGGCCACCGGTGCTGCCAACGGCACTGATCATTTCGCTGCGCAGTTCATCCGCCAACTGGCGCAGCTGCTCGGGCGCAAGCTTGCGCAGATCGGCCGGAACATCAACGGTATCCAGCAATGGCGTGACGGGTGGCTGACTCATCTAAAGGGCCTTACACGCTTGGGTTAGTGGTGTCGATTGAGACTATCGGGCAGGCCCGGTGACCTGTGCAGGGGATCAACTGCAGCGTTCACAAACCCCGCGCAGCTCAACCACTGGGCGAATGTCGGCAAAGCCTGAGGTGCGCGCGGCCTCAACCAGCGATCCAGTCAACTTGTCATCATCAATGTGCACCGCACGGCCGCAGACATCGCAGATCAGGAAGATGCAATCGTGCCGGCAACCAGGGTGGCTATTGGCGATATAGGCATTGGCGCTCTCGACCCGGCGGGCAAGGTTGGTTTTCACGAACAGGTCGAGGATTCGGTAGACCGAGTTTGCCGCCACCCGCTTGCCGCGTTCCCGGGAGACATTTTCGGCAATGTCATAGGCCGAGGCCGGGCGGTCCTGCGCAGCAAGGGCGTGGAACACCTCGGCGCGCATGTCGGTCCACTGTTCGCCAGCCTCAATCAGCGCGCCGCGGGCGGCCTCGATCAGGCCGGGGCCGGAATGTTCGTCGTGGTGGTGATGTCCTGCCATGACGGCAATATAGGGACAGGTTAGCCGCGGGTGAAGTCCGCCTTGTAGAAACCGGGGAAACGCTTCTTCAGCGCCGCAACCTTGGCGACATCCCAGTACAGGATGTAGGGATGGCGGGGGTTTTTGGCCATAAAGTCCTGGTGGTAGGCTTCGGCCGGGTAGAACTTGCGGTAGCTTTCGATGCCGGTGACGATCGGGCGTTGCCAGATGCCCGAAGCCTTCATCTGCGCGAGATAGGCGGCAGCGACCTGGCGCTGCTCATCATTGGTGGGCACCAGTGCGGCCCGATACTGGGTACCTTCATCCGGCCCCTGGCGGTTCTTGAGCGTAGGGTCGGCAATCACCGAAAAGAAGATCCGCACCAGCTGGTCATAACGGACCACGGCGGGGTCATAGGTGACCTGAACGGATTCGGCATGCCCCGTATCGCCGTCGCCAACGCGTTCGTAAACGGCCGTCGCCGCATTGCCGCCGTGATACCCCGTCAGCACGCTTTTCACGCCCAGGACATGGCTGAAAACCGCTTCCACCCCCCAGAAACAGCCGCCGGCGAAGACCGCCGTTTTCAGCCCTGGCGCTTCCTTGGCCTGGCGCGTAGCGGCAGGGGCCAGAACATCGACCTCGGCTGCGTTTGCCGGGGTTTGCAGGCTAAGAACAGCCAATGTCAAAATCGCGAGGAAGGAGAACCTTCGCTTCACCGGGTGCGGTCCGGCAGTGGCGCAGCCGCCTCTGCCTTGGGGATGACCTTGCCCGAGATGCCGTCTTCGCTTTGCGCCCAAATCGAACCGACCAGCAGCACGGCGCCCAACAGGAAGCCAATACCAAATGAGCGGAATAGGTCGGACTTGAACAGGTCCATCGGGGAAATCCGGATGCGAAGATTAGCTGTGGCGTTTCACTGCCGATTTTTTCCTTACTTCCAAGTGAATAAGTTGCCGGTCCGCCAGCTCGCGCGGCAGAACGACAATCCCTTGCGGTGAATTGTGGAACTCAGTGGCGGAAGTGCCGCATCCCGGTAAACACCATCGCCAGTCCAGCCTCATCAGCCGCGGCGATGACTTCTTCGTCGCGAATCGATCCGCCCGGTTGGATCACGGCGGTTGCACCAGCTTCTGCCGCAGCCAGCAGGCCATCGGCAAACGGGAAGAAGGCATCCGAGGCAACGGCGCTGCCAACTGCGCGACTCTGCGCCCAGCCGAACTTCTCGGCGGCCTCGGCGGCCTTCATGGCCGCGATCCGCGAACTGTCGCGGCGGTTCATCTGGCCGGCGCCAATCCCTGCGGTGATCCCATCCTTGGCATAGACGATCGCGTTCGATTTGACGTGGCGGGCCACGGTCCAGGCAAACAGGCAGTCCTTCAGTTCCTGTTCGGTTGGCGCGCGCTTGGTCACGACCTTCAGATCATCGCGGCCGATCGCGCCATTGTCGCGGCTCTGGACTAGCAGGCCGCCAGTGATCGGCTTGACCATCAGGCCGCCGCGGCGCGGATCGGGCAGGTCACCGGTCAGCAAGAGGCGCAGGTTCTTCTTCCTGGCGAAAGCGGCGATCGCGGCCTCATCGGCATCGGGGGCAACGACAACTTCGGTGAAGATCTGGCAGATGGCTTCGGCCGTCGCGCCGTCCAGCGGCCGATTGACCGCGACGATCCCGCCAAAGGCCGAAACGTCATCGCATTGCAGCGCGCCAGTCCAGGCTTCAAGCAAGCTGGAGCCTTGCGCCACGCCGCAGGGATTGGCGTGCTTGACGATCACCACAGCCGGGTCTTGACCACGGAATTCGGCGGCCAGTTCCAATGCGGCGTCGGCGTCATTGTAATTGTTGTAGGACAGTTCCTTGCCTTGCACCTGCCGGGCCTGGGCAATCCCCTGCCCATGCGGCCCGCGCGGCACATAGAGCGCAGCCCGCTGGTGCGGGTTTTCGCCATAGCGAAGTTCTTCCACCCGCTTGCCGATTACGGCCAGGGTTTCCGGGAAGACCTGCTGCTGATCGGCAAAGGCGAACCACTGGCTGATCATCGAGTCATAGGCGGCGGTTGCGGCATAGGCCCGCGCGGCCATCAGGCGGCGGAAATCATAGGACGTCGCGCCATCGTTGGCCTCAAGTTCCGCCAGCAAGCCGGCGTAGTCTGCCGGGTCGGTCACAATGGTAACATAGGCGTGGTTCTTGGCCGCCGAGCGGACCATGGACGGGCCGCCGATGTCGATATTCTCGATGATCTCGTCGCGATCGGCACCCTTCGCTACAGTTGCTTCGAAGGGATAGAGGTTGACCACGACCAGGTCGATTGCGCCGATCTCATGCTCGGCCATTGCCCGGGCGTGCTCTGGGTTGTCGCGCACCGCCAGCAGCCCGCCGTGGACCTTGGGGTGGAGCGTCTTGACCCGGCCGTCCATCATCTCGGGAAAACCGGTCAGGTCCGAGATATCCTTCACTGTCAGCCCTGCATCACGCAGCGCCTTGGCCGTGCCGCCGGTTGAAACCAGTTCAACGCCGCGTGCGGCAAGCACCTTGCCCAGGTCCACCAGTCCGGCCTTGTCGGACACCGAAAGCAGCGCCCGGCGGATCGTCACAGCAGTCATTTTCAATGCTATCCCATCTTCTTCAGCAGCCAGGCAAAGTTGCCGCCGCCGCGTGATACCAGGCCCTGCAGGACCAGTTGCTGGATTGGCTGGGGCCGACCCTGGCCGTCCGCCCAGATACTTTCTTCAACCGTTACCTGACCACCCGCCCGGAACTGCCAGTAGGAGCCATCAGGAAGGGCAAGTCCCGCACCTTGGCCGTCCTCGCTGATCCGTGCCGTTATGCCCAGCCCAAGGTGGAAGCGGATTGCAAAGGCGACCTTGCCGCTCTTGGCCTTGCCGCCAGCGGGGATCAGCAAGTCCTCGCCCCGCAGCTCCGTGCCCTCGTCGCGCAGGATCAGGATGCGCCGGTGGGTCAGGCCGTAGCGGGCCACGTAGCCATTGTGGCTGGCCTCAAGCCGCGTCGCCCCGGAGAGCTTTTCGCCAGCGATGGTGCGGCGATCGACCTCAACCTCGGAAACGCCGCTGCCAATCCGGCCATTGATCAGGATTGCCGTGGAATTGACGTCATCGAGAACCAGCGTGGAATGCGCGGCGGTGGCGCGCAGGCCCTGCTCCAGCCGGACCGGGATGATACCCCCCGCGCAGGCCGCGCCGCCGCAATTGACCACGATCCGCTGCCCCTGGTGTGAAAGCTCAAAGGCCAGAGTTGATGCGCAGCCTGATCGGGTGTGCTTGGCCAGTGGTGGCGGGGCGGCATCAAATTGCAGAATCGACTTCTGGGCGACAACCCGCTGATAGCCCCACTGGCGGACATCGCGCAGCGGCCGCGTCCGCACGCCGGAGGCCGCGATCAGAGCGTTTAGATCTGCCGCGTCCACCGCCCAGCCACCTTGCCAGGAACCGAGTGAGCCATCGCCGTGAGTCAAGGCCAGCAAGGGCGGCACCAACAAGGCCAGGATCGCTTCCAGCGCAGCCGGCGGTTCGCGCCGCACCGCGCTGTAGCAGGCGCGCAGCCGGACGATCAGGGCAATGACCTCAATCTGGCCCAGCGGTGCACGCGAAAGAATGCCGCCGTCATCGCCCACCAGTTCGCCCAGCGCCTTGATCAGGCCAGCCTCACCAAACAGGCGGCGCGGCTTGCCATCGGGCAGCAGCAGCCCGGCAGCGACAATGCCGCACCACCCGGCAACTTCCCCAAGCAGGTCCTCGGCGCGGCCCACGTTCTTGTCGAGCCAGCGGGCCGTCTCATTCATTGCCGTCAGGACCCGCGCCCGCTGGGTCTTGTCGTTGCCAGAAAGGATCAGCGGAGCATGGACCAGCCAGTTGAGCTCGCGCGATCCGGCATTCGCGACAGACCAGGCAGGGCCCTTGCCCGGGCGGGAAGGCGGTGACGGGTTTGCCGACAGCCAGGCCGCGAGCACGCGATCGGCCACGGGGGCGACCTGCTCGCGCGGGGCGCAAGCTTCCAGATCGGCCAGCCACGAAAACGAGTGGACCGCCCGCTCCAACGGCGGTGCCATCCGCGCCGTGCCGGCAAAATCGATCTGGGCGATCGGCGCCTTGACCCCATGGACCAGGAAATGCCCTGCCCGGATCGCGGTGCCGGCCATTTTCTGACCCGGCAGCGGGTTGAGCACGGTGGCCAATAGGCGGGTCTTGGCCGGCTTGCGGAACGGTGCAGCGAGCGTCGCACCCGGCACACCGAGACGATAGGCCAGACGCAGCAATCGCTCGCTGGCGCCAAGGCTGGGGGGCGCGAAATCAGCAAGCGCCAGGGCGCGACCCGGTTCAACCAGTTCGCTCTGCTCAGCCCCCCGGCGCGGTTCTACCAGTGTCGCATCGCTGACCGATTCCATCGGACTGGACAGGGTATCCCCGCTGTCTGGGGCAGTGTGATCGCGGCTTTGACCCATCGCCTCGCTCATGCCCTGCCGCCACCCTTGAGCGCGGCGATGTTCGCGGCATAGTGTTCGGGCCCGCCTCGGAATGTCGCCGTGCCTGCAACCAGCACGTCCGCCCCGGCCTCGATACAGCGACGGGCGGTATCGACATCGACACCACCGTCAACTTCAAGCCGGATGTCCCGCCCAGTCTTGTCGATCATCTTGCGCACAGCCTCGATCTTGCGAAGCTGGCTGGAGATGAAACTCTGTCCGCCGAAGCCGGGATTGACGCTCATCACCAGGACCAGGTCGATTGCGTCGATCAGGTAGTCCAGCATCTTCGCCGGGGTGCCTGGATTGAGCGAGACACCCGCCAGCTTGCCCAGCCCCTTGATCGCCTGGACCGTGCGATGGATGTGCGGCCCGGCTTCCGGATGGACCGTGATGATATCGGCACCAGCTTCGGCAAAGGCCGCCAGATAGTTGTCCACCGGGCTGATCATCAGGTGAACGTCAAGCGGCTTGGCGGTGTGCGGGCGGAGCGCCTTCACCACCATTGGTCCGATCGTGATATTGGGGACGAAGTGGCCATCCATCACGTCGACGTGGATCCAATCCGCCCCGGCTGCGTCGATTGCGCGCACTTCCTCTCCCAGCCGGGCGAAGTCGGCGGACAGGATCGACGGTGAGATTAGCGGCTGGGGCATGGCGATGGCTTAGGCCTCCCTTTCCCGGCGCTTACCCACCACATCTGGTAGCGACAACCGCACACAGGGTGTTTTCCACACGCTATCTGGCGGATTGCCGCGATTGTGCGTGGGGCGGTTGCCCATCGGTTGCTGTGCTGATCGAGGATTGGCTCGGCCATGGTTGACGAAAGTTCGGCAGTGACACAATTGTTGCCCAATTCACTGGCTATTCAGCGGGCGAATCATAAAGCGGGGGCCATTACTGGCAGGTCGGGCACCGGCAGCGGTGCGGCTGGTCCAGAACCTCCCCACAAACAGGATGATGACGTGATGACCCAGCCCCGACGTATCCGCGCCGCGGCCCTCGCATTTTCCGCCTTGGCTGCTACGGCCACTGGCTCTGTCCCGACGGTTGCCAGTGCTCCCGGCGCTCCGCCAGCTGGCTGCACCGGCCCTGCTAGCGGAACCTGGCTTAACATCGTCGCTGACGGGGTGCGAAACGGCAATGGCGTGATTGCCATTACGCTCTACGCCGATAATCCGTCGAAGTTCCTGATCAAGCATGGCTCGTTGTATGTTGGCCGGGTCGATGCGACTGCGGGGACGACACGCGGCTGCATCTTCGTGCCGAAGCCCGGCGTCTATGCGGTGGCCCTTTATCATGACGAGAATGGCGATGGGCGGTTTGACCGCACCGGGCTAGGTCTGCCGGCCGAAGGCTATGGGTTTTCCAACAATCCGGCTACCTTGGCTGGCCTGCCGCAGTTCCGTTCGGTCCGTCTGGGCGTGCCGAAGTCCGGGCTGACCAGCCGGATCCAGATGAAGTATCCCTAAAGAGCGCGGTAAATCTCGCTGAGCTCTTGCGGGGCCTGGGCCTCCGCAAGTTCGTGGGCGCGCGGATCGTCAACATCGAGCCACCAGGCCGTACCGATATCCATGGTGGCGGCGCGGCCGGCATCCGCCAATCGCTGCATGCCTTCTGACAGGCTTCCCGCCTTGCCTTCGGTAATCGCGGCACGGATCGCTTCGGCGAGTTCGGGCGTGGCGAGGAAGGCCCCGCAATCGACGGCATCGTATTCCGGGATCGTCTTGCCAATTGCCCGGATAAAACCGCGCTGGTCCAGCTTGACCCAGGTCGCATCGTCGGGATCGACCAGTGGATTGTCGCAGCGGTAATCCACCGCCAGCGTCACGCCACGGTCTGCTGCGTGCTGCTTGGCCAGGGCGGTCAGGATCGGGGCGGAAAAGATGTGGTCCGACATCATCAGCAGGTAATTGCCCTCGATAACCGCGGCCCCGGCAATCACCGACCAGCCGTTGGGCTTGGACCAGTCCTCGACCCGTTGAGCCACGACGGGGATGCCCGCCCGCTCGGCCAGCGCGGGCAGTGCCGCCTCGATCCGATCGGCCTCATGTCCGGTGACCACGACGACCCGCTGGACCCCGGCGGCCTTGGCCTGCCGAGCCCCCAGTTCAAGCAAGGGTATCCCGGCGATTGGGGTGAGGGGCTTTGAATCCGACACGTCGCGCAGACGGCTGCCGAACCCGGCGGCGATGATCAGGGCATCCATTCGGGCTTCCTCAAACAGAAACGGCGCCGGGGTTAGCCGGCGCCGCTCCGTGAACCATTGGGTTCGACTTACTCGGCAGCGATGGCTGCGTCAGCGATGTATTCCTCAACCATCTGGGCGGCGAGGTCATCGTTGAACTGCTGCGGCGGGTGCTTGCAGAAGTAGGCCGAGGCACCGAGCACGGCACCGCCTTCGCCGCGGTCCAGCGCCAGCTTGGCGCAGCGGATCGCGTCCATGACGCAAGCGGCCGAGTTCGGGCTGTCTTCCACCGAAAGGCGAAGTTCCAGTTCCATCGGCACGTTGCCCCACTGCAGACCTTCCAGGCGCAGGAAGCACAGCTTGTTGTCCTTCTGCCACGGAACATAGTCCGACGGGCCGACGTGAATGTTCTCGTCTTCCAGGCGCTGGGCCAGCATGGCCTGAACGGCTTCGGTCTTCGATTCCTTCTTCGAACCAAGGCGCTGACGGTCCAGCATGTTCATGAAGTCGGTGTTGCCGCCGGTGTTGAGCTGGTAGGTGCGCTCAACCGTTACGCCGCGGGCAGCGAACAGGCTCGACAGCACGCGGTGGACGATCGTGGCGCCAACCTGGGCCTTGATGTCATCACCCACGATCGGGATGTTCTTGGCGCGGAACTTGGCTTCCCATTCCGGGTTGCTGGCGATGAACACCGGCATGCAGTTCACGACGGCGACGCCGGCTTCCAGCGCGCAGTTCATGTAGAACTCGGTCGCGGCCTGCGAACCGACCGGCAGGAAGTTGATCAGGACTTCGGCGCCCGATTCCTTGATCGCCTGAACGATGCGGGCCTGATCGGCCTCAGCTTCGTCGGCAACGATGAAGCCCTTTTCACCAACGGTGGTCATGTGCGGGGCAACACCATCGGAAACCTTGCCCATGATGACCTTGGCGCCGGTTGCCGGCACGTCGGCCTGGAACACGGCGGTGTTGTTCGGCTTGGCGAAGATCGCTTCAGCGATATCCTTGCCAACCTTGCGGGCATCGACATCGACGCCCAGCACGAAATCAACGTCGCCCGCGCCATAGCCACCGATCTTGTCGTGGATCAGGCCCTGCGAGGAGTTGTTCTGGCGATAGTAGGTAACCCCCTGGACCAGCGAGCTGGCGCAGTTGCCAACACCGATAATGGCGACCTTGATCGGCTTCATTAGGTTTTAAT
>JACCDJ011787217.1_pt1 | contig 15382 bp, 9 predicted proteins | sample 7444481 | NCBI WGS metagenome assembly JACCDJ01 (sample SAMN15323435, study PRJNA562643) | freshwater metagenome | isolation source: river surface water | place: USA:Blue River Watershed | collected 2017-08-15 | reverse complement strand
CACGCTTCAGAACGTGCCTGGAACAACTTTCAACGAAGCATTTAAGAAGATCTATGGCATTGAGTGGACTGCTGCTGCGCCAATTCTCGCTGAAGTTGTTTCTCGACAAGCTTTAGCTAGACCGTGATGAGGGTAATTCATCCGTTGTAATCCCACCAAGTCTTTTCACCTTTAATTTCGTATTTGCATTCAAGGATCTTCACACAGAAGGCATTAAGGGACACCGCTCCGTTGTACTGCTGCTCATCTAATGACCAAGTAATTACACCGACAACATTCCCTTCATTGTCAACCAAAGGGCCACCGCTACTTCCATTAGAAATATTGTTAGTGACCAAAATTTCAGTTCTATTCGAATTAATCACATTTCCAAATGCAACAGAACCCTCATACCCATCAGCGCTTCCCAACGCCATCACCCAATAGCCGGGGAAAGTGTCGTACTCAGAAAGATCCAAAGTGGGTAGTTCTAATTTGGTCCTTAGAACAGCTAAGTCATTCTTGGCATCCCAACGCACAAGCTCGGCTGCGACCGGATCTTCAAATGGCAATGCCACTGTAATTACATCACCTTGCCCAATGCATGAATCAATCACATGATGATTTGTAATCAATACGGTTGGATGAGTATTCGTTGAATCCTTCTCTAACTCAATCGCCCAAGCCGTACCTTGAGAAAACTTGTCACCTTTAGGCTCGCACCAAACAGTTACCGTTGACTCTTGGGTTTTTTCAACAAGTTTTTCAATACTGCGCGGCGGTACGTAACCATCACCGGCAGGATCCTCACTAATGTATTGCTGAGCAGGAGACCATGCCAAGAAAAACGCTCCCAAGGCAAAAGGGGCAGCGATTATGACCAGGTAGGCCACGAACTTATTGATGTCTTGTTTCATGCTTTAAGCGTACGGGAGATGACTGACAAGAGCCCAAAATCTCATAGCAACTCCTCGAAATTCGAAATACCCAAGTAATCCAAAATCGCCTGCACAGAACGACTAGTCGACTTCACTTTCGATAGTTCAAACTTTGCTTCCCATTTTTCTCTAGGAATGATTCCAAGAATGCTTAAAGTAGGAGCAGTCTCAAAGAGTGTTCGAGCTTGGAGCATGCCCCAATCAGAGATTGCACCTGCGACTTTAACAAAACCTAATAACTCGGTGACCGCTTTCTCCTGGACTTCTTGACTTGCACGTAGGGGGACTGAAATGGAATTCATGAGTGAATGACGGCCTAGTGGCAAGCTAAATCCATATTTACTCGCCATCTGCCGATTGACTCTTAAGCAACTATCGCAGGCATTCCATGAATATCTACTGGTTCCGCCAACAACCGTCGCAGCGCACATGTAACAAAGGTGATAACCACTTGGACAATCAATCCCCGGATACGCCTTGTACTCTTCGCAGCTACATCGTTGCATGCCTAAACCCATTGAAGTGAGTGAGAAACAGGTAGTGCAAACAAAGAATCCATGTGATGGCACAACAAACCGACCCAATCTGGGCTCTTGGGTAAAAAGAGACCCGCTACTTCTGGCGGTGTCTTTCATCGCCAGCAGGTCTTCCTTTAGGACCACCGTACGCGGATCGAGCATTACGCGGCTTGGTACTAAGCAAGCTAAAGGGCTTAACGCTTAGTTCTTGACCTGGGAATAATGTATCAGTTGGACCTGACAAATTCTATAAACGGGTCATATCTATTGCCGCTGCAAATTCTGGAACACTCTCAACGCTCTCATTAGCGCTGCAACAAATAATCAGCTTTTCTATTTGTGAATCTATTGATTCTGGCCAAGGGGAGTAACCATCAGTTAGAACAATTACGATCTTTGGTACCGGCTTTAGATCTTCTGCAGCAGAGATTCCAACTCGCAAATCCGTGCCACCACCGCCCTTTAGTTTTATTTCTGTTATTGCGGAAATTGAGCGGATTTTTTGAATTTCCCCAACTTGAGAATCACAAGGGATCACCGTTATTCCCTGCGCAATTCCGTTTGCAGTAGCGATGCCATCAACTTCTGATAAAAATTCGGTGATCTCATGTTCACCAACACTCCCACTTGTGTCAATCACGATCGCAATCGTTGGAGGAGCCGGCTTTCGCATTGCGGGTAAAATGAATTCTGGATCATGTACAGCCATAGAACTCTGGCGTCTTGATGGTCTAGCAAATGTATAGTCCTTTCTGCCCAGAACCGTTGCTAACGAACTTCTCATCAAGCCAGCTAGTTCACGTTTCCAATCAATTTGCGGATTTAGTAATTCGTTTGCCCACCGTAGAAGGTCACCCGGAACCGAACCAGTGCCTTTTTCCCGGGCATGTTTGATCACATCTTGTGCAACACGATCACGAATTACATCCTGTTGATCCCCTTTAATTGAAGGATTTTCAGCATTTGAGTGTGGAATTTCATAACCTCGAGATTGGCCACCCGTCACACTGCCACAGTCCGAGTGTTCGCGTTCTTTGGAAGGGTTCTCTTCAAAGTAATTCAACATTGTGAAGAAAACAGTTTCCGTGGTCATTCCTTTTTCGACACCATACTCAGTGAGTGTTTCAAATCGTACTGGAGCGAATTCACCCCATGGCATTTTCGCATCATCAAGAATTTCGTTAATGTTTGCATCTCCGGCCAAGTTCCAAGTCTCATGACTTGAATTATCTCTGCCTAGTGATTTAAATCTTTCACTGTGTTTTGAGACGCAATGCATAGCTTCATGTAAAACCATGGTTGCTAACACCTCAGGGACTTGCTGCATTACAAAAGCTGGGTTGTAATACATTCTCCAACCAGCATCTACAGCAAGAGTCGGCATTCCTGGAGCTTCAACTATTCTTAATGAAAAAATGAGGGTAGAAAGATAAGGCCAACGTGCCTGCGCAATTATCTTGGCGGCCATGATTCTTAACCGAGCTTCCTCGGTGTTTAGAACTTCAGGTGTTGCTTGCATCCCTAAATCATTTTAGCTTCAGTTAATAATGGAATTAGAGCTTTCAACAGCGATGTGTCAGGGGTAGCCCCCTTTGGTCGCTCACGTAGCCAATCTCTGGCAAAAGTAACTGCTAAATCTGGATGTCCGCTTGAAGCGATTCTCTCAAGAACAACTCCAACAGCTTCCCATCGTTCCAAAGTCATGTTGTTTCGAATAACAGCCATCAATGAGGCTCCAATTACATAAATCTTGTCCATTCGATTTGGAAGAACAAAGCTTTTAGGGGCGGCAATAATCTCTTCAGGATTTGGTAGGTCAATGTTTTCTCTATAAGTGATGTACTCAGCAGCAGGGCCTGCACCTACGCAGCCCATCACCGCAACACGTCGCACGCTCGCCTCAAGGTCGCATGCAGTGATCCATCCAGAAAGTATTGCAACCATCTCCCAAGAACGTGGAGTGGGAAATGCTCGACCTTGTTCAGTAGATGACTTGGGTAGAACAGTTGTTAGGTCCGGACGGGATGAGAGAAAACCAGCAAGAGCCGCACGTTCAGCAATTAGTGAATCACGTAACTTCTTGGCATCTGGCTCCTTAATTGTGTAACTCACCCAGTTGCCAGCTAAGCCATCACGCACCACCTCGGCGGGTAAATCCCAATTGATGTGACAGAAACGGTTTGCTAGCGGAGGCGCTAAATCCCAACCATCGGCTGCCTGCTCTGGTGGATTTGCTGCCGCGATAACACTGGTGTCATCACCAAGATGACAATCTCCTGCAACCTTATCCAGGCAAACTCTTAGCAATGCTGCTTGAACACTAGGTGGCGCAGTATTCACTTCATCAGTAAATAAAATTCCATTTTGCACATCAGACAATCTTTTTGCCCAGTCTGGAGGCATTAATGTTGCAGCACCTTGAGAGAGCATTGGAAGTCCAGCGAAATCCTGAGGCTCACGAATACTTGCAAGAATTACTTCTAAATGTCGCCCTTGGTCAGAGGCGATTTGTTTGATCACGGATGTTTTGCCTTGACCTGGAGGACCCCATAACACGACTGGTACGCGAGCAGCTACACAGGTGATTAGTGTTTTATATGCCGCTGCATACTCATCAATATTGCTCAAAATAATCCTCCAATTTGTTGACGAAATTATTGCCTAAATAATTAAATTAGGGAACACTTTCCAACATGGCGATTGAAAGAAATGACATTTCAGATCCCGCTTTTGAGGCTGAAATTTTCGAGTTTCTCGTCAGTTTTGGATTTTCGCCCAAGAAAAGAGGCGATGTCATTCAGTTATCTGGGATAGGGGTCGGCTCTGGAGATAGTTCCCCGGATGTGGTCATAAATCTTGTAGAAATGGATGGTCATCGCATACTCGAGATCACCTCATTCTTGCGAGCCCCCGGTGTTTCATTTGAGAAAGCAAATTTGATCTGCGCGCAAGGCAATCTCTCGTGCCTAACCGCAAAATTCGTACCTATTGAACAAATTGAAAAAGGAGTTCACCTGGTTCGCGCTGGTTTAATTCTTTACGCCGATTTCCTTTCCGGCCCAGAATTGAAATCGATGCTCTATCTTTTTGTTAAAGAGGTCGACGCCATTGACAATATTCTGGTCGATATGATGATTAACTAATAGATGGTAAGGGGAGCCAATAATGACTAATCATCGACTAATTGAGATTAATGATGACGTCCGAGCTGAAGTTTCGAGCCCTGACCTTGATCAAAAGGACATGGAGTATTGCGTCCTTAGCGCCCAGATCGATCTCAGAGTTATTGTTGCGCTGAATCCAAGTTTACCAAAACAATTTGCCCAATGGATGGCAGGAGATATTGAACCAACGGTGAGAGCATCCCTCGCACAAAATCCTCACATCGATGTTCAAATAATCAACGAACTTTCGAGAGACTCACATTTAGCTGTAGCTTCAGCAGCAGCATCTAATCCCGCTCTTAGTTCCGAGCAAATCTCTGAATTGGCTACCCATAGAAGTTATATTGTCAGAACTGAAATTGCTCAAAATACAAATGTATCTCTATCAGTCTTAGAAGGTCTTGCGAAAGATTCAGAGTGGGGCGTACGTCGAAATGTTGCCTCAAATTTAAATGCCACTGCAGAGTTGCTCGAACGTCTTTCAAATGAAGATGTACCTGAAATTCAAACAGCAGTAGCTGCAAATCCAAAAGCTTCCATGGAAACTTTAAGCTACTTATGGAAATCAAATCCAAGTGTTAGGACAACAGTTGTTGGGAATCCGAGCTGTTCAGAGGCATTTCTGCTGACAGCAATTGAAGAAGCCCTCAAGCCACACGGGGATCAGGACGAATCGTGGAGTGATGACATCAGGGGAGAGACGAGTATCCGTGAAGCAGTTGCAAAGCGGACTTCGTTGACTCGTAGCCTTATTGAAAAATTATTGGCGGATCCAAGTCATTACGTTCGCAGGGATTTAGCGGAGAACGCTGTGCTGAGTGAATCCGATCTAGCAATACTTGCACTCGATCCAGATGAAAATGTTAGACAAGCAGTGGTTGAGAATCCAAATACATCAAAGGAAAGCAAGGCTGCTGCAACCTTACTGGGGTTGCCTGATCGGGAGTCGAATGATGAGTAAAGTCTTAATGGGTCATTTCGGCCGCGCTTCATACTATGAGTCAGTTGGTAACACCTGGAAAGCAATTGAGTATTACTCGAAATGCACCGAACTGCCACATGTTTGGCGAAGTTTGGCGCTTGCCTACTCAGATGTGGATGATTTGGACAATTCTCTCTCGGCATTTGAAAGTGCTGTGCAGAGCGGAGATCAAAGAGCTCTTCCTTGGTTAGTCGAACTACTACAAATTCATCGGCCAGAGCATCCACAATTGTCGGCCCTAAAGAAGCAATTGGATTACGGAATTGCCAATAAAGATATCGAGATAATTTTTAGCTTAGGTAATTTGCATTTAATCGCAGGTGAGTTCGAAGAAGCCATAACCTTCTGGTCCGAATTCATCAACGCAGAACATTGGATTATCAATCGAAATATTGCCAATCGGATGCTAACCCATTTCCCTCTGATTGGTGAGTTAATCCCAGCTCCGTTAGGTCCGATTCACAACGAAGCCGAAGCTCTTGAATTCTTTATGCATGTTAATGAAAAAGCTTTCAAAGAGGGCGAGCCACTCGCGTTAGTCGATTTGGGTACCAAGTATTCAATCAGTCGCGACCTTGAAATATTCAAAGATTACACACCGAAAGATTTTTTCGACGCCTTTCTGGAATCTGCGCGTGTAGGTCAGGGTGACTCTTTGATAATGGCTATTCACTTTGCAGACACATTTAGAGATGAAATTGAGGATGATTCAGAGTTAATCCAATTAGTTGAGGAGTATGGTCTAACTGATTTTCTGGTTGAAGTAAATTATCGCGAGAGTCAAGAAAACTTGCGGGCTGCAGTCGGAGCAATGTATGGATCTTCGACCACCAACATCAACTCCAATGATGCAGTTCAAGCTGTTTTTGATAAAGCAGACAGAGCACAAAAAGCAGGGGACTCATTTGGTGAGATTTCGGCTTGGGTTGAGGGTATTGAACTCGGCGACGAGAATTGTTTTTATAATCTCGGTATTGCTCTATGTGCGGAGCTTGGAATAGTCCAAAACTTTTTTGGCTCACAAGGTGGGGAAGACAAAGTTTGGTCATCTTTGGCCAAGGGAATTGGAGCTAGTGAGAGACGACCTGGGCGGGGACCGATTTATCAAATGTCTCAGGCTTTATCATCAAATGAGTTAAATAGAGTTCGGTCAACTTACGGAGGCTCGCCCGTAATTCCCACTGAAGCGCTCAAGCCTGGTCATGAGTCCTCACTCATCAAGATTCGAGATCTGTTCGAAAAGTGTGGATTTATCAATAACCAAGTTGATGACAACTTAATTGCCTTGCCATTCACCTCTAAGAATGGTGCCTTCATAATTTTTTGCGAACTTGTAGAAGACGATGGAAAAGATTTAGCTCTTATCTACACTTGCCTCCTCACTTCTAAATTTGATAAGAATGGTGTTCCAAACTCGAAGAAAGACGGTCTCAATAAAGTACAAGAACGAGTGCTGGAGATACTTGTTCGAGATCAAGAGGTGATTTTTCCCGGTATGGTAATGATGGACATCGGGACCATTTTCAATTCTTTGCCTGAGGGCGCAGCTCCGCACTCCTTCCTCAATGTGACCAAATCGAAAGAGTACTGGTCTCTAATCGGAGCATCACCGGCATCTATGTATTGTGAAATGCTTCCTACAAAGCATGAATTTGAGAAAATTGAATTTGGCTACGGGGTAGACATTTCTTTGCAGTCAGATCACTTCGAAACGGCGGTGAGGGCGATTGCGGGTGCGATCACAGGGATGCTCGATTTAGTTTCTGGTATGCACCAAGAATCAGAAGAACTCTTCGATTTGATTTTTGATTACCAAACATCACCGCAGTTTGATTTTAATCAAAATCTTGTTGAATACAGCGAACTCGCTAAACTCGGAAGCAAAACTGCCCAAGCAATAATGGTCTTCGAAGAAAATGATCATGACAAACGTCTGCAAACTCTTTTAGGTTTATCTAAAGATGGACTACGGGTAGCTAACCGCATCATGCTTGATACGATTGAGCTTACAAAATCAAACATAGAAGCGATCGCAACCGCATTCTTAAAAGATGCGGAGATTGAAGAAAACCATCCCCAGGTTCGCGATGGTTTAAATAATATTGGTTGGAAATACAGCGAATTAGGGGAGAAGGAAAAAGCTCTTGAGATGTATACAAGGGCGGCACAATTAGGAAGCGGTAACGCTCTGTCTAACCTCAATTGGGAACTTTTGACCACTGGTAATCATCAAAAGGCGCGCGAGATCTTCGACCAGTGTTATTACAGGGTTATGACAACCAGGGAAACTGAGAATGATTACGATCAAGGCGGAAATATCAGGAGCAATGATGCTCTTCACCGATTTGCATTGGGAGCACCTCACTCTGAGCTGAGAGAAATCTGGGAAGACTCACACTTCCAGGAGAACCACTTAGAGTCGCGGTTCTACCCGATTGTCTTGGATCATCTGGAAGGTAATAGCGAAAAAGTTCAGACCCGATTAGCCATGTTCAACAAGAATGAACGGGCTGAGCTTATTGAGATGTTTCAATCACTTTTGAATGCACATGAATGGATAGCCGGAATTGCTAAGACATCCTTAGAACTCTTAGGGGAAGAGCCCCAAAAGAAAAAGGGGCTCTTCCGTCGTTAAGATTTACTCTTGCCAGCCAAAGTAATCTAGGCAGCGCTTTCCGCCGAAAAGTTTTTGCATTTCTTCATCAATGTCATCAGCGATAACTGCCGTAGACATAATCGCAAAACCCAATTCTGATGCATCAAGGTCATCAATCAAGACGCGAGCGGTAAGAAATAGGTTAATTGTTCCGCTTTCTTCACCTGGCTCAATTTCCCACTTGTTGAAGATGTATGACTTCTCAGTAAATAAATACTTGTAGATCTTCAGATCATCCTTGACTCCAAGTAGCACAAATGCAATCACATCTACATAAGGCTTTTCTGGGAAATCTTCAGTGTTAACAACTACACGAATTAGTACAGACTCGTTTCGAGCTCCCCAGTTTCCCGGACCTTCATCGACGAATGAAACATCCGGCAAAGCTTCGCGAAGCAAATTCTCCACCTTTGTGTTGAGTGCGCTTGAAGCATTTTTCTTATCAAAAAGACCCATAGGGTGCTCTCCTTGTCTTAGGCCCACATGGGCGAATTTCCAAAATCCTAAATCCTAGGACTGACATTTGGAATACCCCAGGAGGTCACATATGTATCTGTTTCCTGCCTGACCATCAACACCATTCCTGCAAGGATGCTTTCCTAGATTTCACCCTTTTTCACCTATCCAAGTGGTTTACCCCCCGTTAGAATTCCCAAACGGGGCTATAGGGGGATGGATTGACTTCATTGGACAGCAGAACAGTCGGTGATTACACATTTACCATTGACTCAGACAATTTCATCACATACGCCACCGCATTCAATGGGAAATCAATTATTCGGGCGCTTGGAATTAAATCATCCTCACCCAAGACATCATTAAATGTCACAATCGAGGTCACGATTCAATCTCTAGGACAATCTCTTTCACAGCCTTGGACTGCACAAGTAGGTACCCTGGATAACAGGCCCCTTCGCTTCGAAAATCTCTCCTTAGATTTCTATTCCGAACTTCTATTCCAACAAACTGAAACAGTTCCAGCAGAATTAAAAGTTCGACTTCTTGAAGAGGGCAAAGAGCCGTTGTGTGAGGTGATTTGGAGCCTTGATTTCTATAGCCCTAGCACTTGGTTATTGACTGATTCAACGAAAGAAACTCTGGCGGCCTTTGTGCAACCAAATCATCCCGTATTGAGATCGGTACTCGATGACGCTGTGTCGCTCCTTGGAAAAGAAACCAAAATTTCAGCGTTACCGGGGTATCAGTTACCACAACTGGTGCGACCGATGGTTCAATCTATATATCAAGCTTTAGTAAACCGAAAGATAACTTATTCAAACCCACCGGCATCTTGGGATTTACCTATGGGGCAGAGAATTAGAAATGCGCAAACAATTCTCGAAGAAAAAGTAGGTACTTGCTTAGACACAGCCGTTCTCTTTGCTTCCTTACTGGAGGCTTGTGGACTCCACTCGGTTATAGCCGTTATTCCTGGGCATGCATTTGTTGGATATTGGACTGCTGAATATTATGCAGAACAAGGCGACCCTCCACTTTGGACGGAACTTCCCATTTCTGACGTAATTAATCTGGTAGATAGCGGATACATTGAATTAATTGAAACTACAACCATTTGCGTTGGACTAAATCAAGTTCCCTACGCCCAAGCGGTAAGCGAAACTAGAAGCAGAATCTCATCTACCGATGGACTTGGCTCACAGTCAACCAAGAGTACGTTGGTAAACGTAACAGCGTGTCGCGTGCTTAGGCCAAGACCTATTCGCCCTATGCCAGCGACTTTTAAATCTCCAGATGGAACTGTGCAAGTTATTGAGTACAAGCCAATTGAATTTAGCGTTAATCTTTTAAAGCAGCAGCTGAGCAACGAAGGCGGACAAGGATCAGCGGCATCAACCTTGGATTTAAATGTGCCTCCAGTGGTTCGACGCTGGCTTGACTCCCTGTTAGATCTCAGCCTTCGCAATCCACTCATAAATTACCGTGGATCTAACTCGGTTCGAATACTGTCCGCCCCAGGAATTTTAGGAGTATTAGAAAACCTGCTTCAAAACAGCCAGACCCTATCTCTTGTGCCTAGCCGTTCAAGCAAAGGTCCAGAAGATGCCAGTGACAGCACAATTCTAGATGCTCGAGGTGAGGTAACGGGGGCAGGTGATTCCGGGTCAAGAATTGCTGAAGCACTATCAAAAAAGATAATCATCACTGATTTTGCTGAAGATTCCCACAAAAGCATCCTTCGCAAATTGGCTTCGTCAGCCAAAACTTTTGTTGAAGAGACCGGAAGCAATGGTTTGTATCTAGCCCTTGGAACCCTTAACTGGTCTGTGAAAAACAGTAAAGGGGAGAATCAAGCAGTAACTTCACCTCTGATATTGGTTCCCGTGAACATTACTTCCAAAAATAGAGGCAGAGAATTTTTCCTAAGTATCGACGAAAGTAGTCAGGTTGTCCCAAATTTTTCATTGGCTGAGAAGTTACGCCGAGATTTAGGAATCAACTTAGAACAGCTTGTAAATCTAGTTGAAGATGAATCTGGCGTGGATATTGATGGAACATTCGAATATATTCGCAAAACTCTTGCCTCTGCGGGTGTAAATAACTTTAGAGTTGATGAGAAGGCAAATTTAGGTATATTTAATTTTAGTACTTATCGCATGTGGCGTGACTTGCTCGATAATTGGAAAAAATTTCAAGAGAATGCGCTAATTGATCACTTTATCAATTCCCCAAATTCAGAATTCAAGGATCCTGTTCAAGGAGTCACTGAAGAGGATCTGGATTATTTGGTTTCAAGATTGCCAATTTCTTCAGACGCATCACAGGCACGAGCAATTTCTATGGCTATGGCTGGCAAAACTTTTATTTTGCAAGGACCACCGGGAACGGGAAAAAGTCAAACAATTACCAACCTACTCGCGCGTGCGCTCAGTGAAGGCAAGCGAGTTTTATTTGTTGCTCAGAAAGAAGACGCTCGTGATGTAGTTGCACAGCGACTTGAATCGGCCGGATTGTCAGCGTTCAGTCTTAACCTCGGAGACAAGAAAACCAGTCCGAGAGCCATCAAAGAACAATTAGTGAAGGTTATTGATATTGCAATCGCGGCAGACGAAGTCGGTTACGAAACGGCTCGAGGTGAATACGAAGGCGCATTGCTTCCTCTTCAAAAGTATCGAAATCGCCTGCATGAAGTAGGTCGCTTAGGAGAGTCAATTTATTCGGCCCTAGATAAGAAGCTTGCTGTTCAGGGATCTACTGCGCTTCCTATTCCGGGTGAATTCATGGCGAATTCAACAGTAGAAGATAAAGAAGTACTTCACCGAAGTATCAAAATCTTGGCTGACTTGGGACCTCAAACGGGTATTGCTTCGACGAATCCTTGGTCTTTCACAACCAGAACCGCAGATTTTTCTGAATCTGATTTGACCGAGCTTAGGGATTTGGTCAGATCTCTCAGAGACACTCTTCTTGTAGCACAAAAGAGTCCTGCTTCCATGGCTTTTCTTAATTCAACTAAGAGCGTGGATGAAATAATTGGCATTAGAACTTTGCAATTTGACGAGGCAAAGTCAGTTCCCCAAATTGACTTCACTTCTCCGGCTTCACAAGATGCCCAACGAAGTGCTCGCAAATCATTAAAGATCTTTGAAACCTCTCTCAAATCAATTCCATATGATGTGAATCGCCTTGATTCATTAGAAATTGATGTTTGGATTACCAAAGCCCAGGAAGCAGATGCCTCATTTGTCCTCTTCAAAGGAATGAAGCAGGGTGGCGTTCTCAAGAAGATAACTTCAATTTTGGGAACAGCTGTTACATCAGATAGGACGAAAACGGTTGAAGCCCTCGAGAGCCTTCGTTCGCTAAAGGTACGCAAAAGACAGGCTGTAAATGATCTGACTCAGATTCCGGGTCTCCGAATCGACGAAACTCTTAACTTCTACACCCATGAAGTACTTCAATCGCATTCTGAGATGCTTGCTCGAATCGAAGAGTTATCTTCATTTCTTAGCCAAATTAATTGTGGGGCACAAGTTCTCGAAGAGCTCAGGTTCCCATATTCCTCCGATGCTTTAGCCGCATTAGTAGTGCTCGGAGAAAAGACCAAGAGAATCTTTGAAATTCTTGACAGCAATGTGGAATCAATTGACAGATGGACAACTGGAAACGAATTTGGCAAGAAATTTGCAGGAACAATCACTGAGTGGGCTATTGATGGTTTAGAACACTCCTTCTCGCAATTGACTCGATGGGTTACGCTGAATCAGGCAGCTCAACCATTGTTGGAGAAGTCTCTTTCTGAAGCCCTTTCGCAGCTTTTGACAGGCAAAGTGAATTACATTGACGGACCAAACGCGTTCTTGAATGGTTATTACGAAACATTGGTACAGAATTTAAGAGTTGAACGCGGCTTCAATACTTTTGAGGCAATGACAATCAATAATCACGTCAAAAACCTTGAAACGGCCCACTTGGAAATTCGTGACCGACTTCCGCGAATTACGGGATCTGAACTTCTAGCACGTCGGGGCTTTGGAAGTTCAATGAAGGTGGGAGCGATAGGCGATTTAGTCGCTGCAATTAAGCAACCTAAAAATCGCACGCCCATCCAAACTTTATTGGCGCGACATTGGGGAGTAGTTACAAAAATTACCCCATGCGTAATTGCTAGCCCTGACGGGTGTACGCGATTCTTAGATGCCGGATTGCCACCTTTCGACCTTGTTGTTTTTGATGAAGCGTCACAAATTCGCGTTGCACATGCAGTGGGAGCCATTGGTCGCGCAAAAGCGGTGATCATTGTTGGTGATTCCAAGCAAATGCCTCCAACATCCGTTGCACAGGTCCGAAATCATGAAAGTGATGAAGAGGAAGAAAAGGCTGCAGATGGCCTACTTGGATTTGATATGGAAAGTATCCTCGACCACTGCGAGGCTGCATTAATCCCGGATATTATGCTCAACTGGCATTACCGAAGCGCAGATGAGTCCTTAATTGCATTCTCAAATCTCAAGTATTACGACGGAAAGCTAAATTCTTTCCCGTCGCCATCAACAGATAGGTCTTTAAAAGGTCTGAGTTTTGAGTATGTACCTGGAGGCCAGTTCCTTCGTGCAGAAAACGATGCAGTTTACAAGCCAGGCAAGACTCCAAAGGTGAAATACAAAGAGCAAACCAACCCTGCAGAAATTGAAGCAATCCTGAATCACTTGGCAAAGCGATTAAAGGATCCAGAAACGCAAAACGATTCGATCGGAATTGTCACCTTCAATCAGAGGCAACGAGAAGAAATCGAAGAGCAGTTGTCCGAATCTACAGATCCAGATATTCAAAGGGCTTGGTCGGAGGGGGTAGGTGGAGAATCCATCTTCGTTAAGAATCTTGAAACCGTTCAAGGTTCTGAACGTGACGTCATCCTTTTCTCGGTTGCCTTTAGTAAGAATTTAAAGGGTGAGCTTCCATTGAACTTTGGTCCGCTCAATAATGCAGGCGGTGAGAGACGTTTGAATGTGGCAATCACCAGAGCAAGGAAACAGGTTCGTGTTTTTTGCTCCTTCAAGCCTGACGATTTAATCAATAGAAATCCATCATCTGTTGGTGTGGCACACCTTGCCCAGTTCCTCAAAATGGCAAACAAGGAAGAAGAATCAGAAGAGCTGTATGTAACTAGAGAGCCTCATCCCGATCGTATGCGTAAGCAAATTCTTGCGGCGCTAAAGGACGCAGGATTAAATGCTGTCGAAGAGGTAGGGCTCAGCGATTTCAAGGTAGACATTGCTGTTTATGATCCAAAGGACAACACGAAGGCGGTATTGGGAATTCTGTTAGATGGCCCTCGCTGGAATTCACGAGAGACAGTTTCTGATAGAGATTGCTTGTCAGTTTCATTGCTTCGCGACAGAATGGGATGGCCTGCAATTGAGCGTATTTGGCTCGCCTCTTGGTTGCGCAACCCTGCCGATGAGGTTCAGCGCATTAAAGAGGTTGTTGAGAATGTATTGAAATTGGGCGCCAAGCCTGCCAAAAAGCCTCAAAAAAAAATTGATGTAGAACCCATTTTCACGACTCTGAACTCAGATGAGGTTGAAGATGGTGAAAACCCTATCGATCGACTGTTACAGGAGATAGAAGAGTGGACTCCTATGTACCCAACAGTTATTGCAGACAAGAAATATTTGGATTATCTCTATGACTCAGGTGTTCAAAAGGCGGTTAGTGATATCGCAAGTCAGCTAACCGATGCGGAAGGTCCCGTTAGCCCCGGTCGATTGGCAAAGTTTGTTGCTGGTTGCTTCGGACTAGAGCGCGTTGTTACTAACCGAGTGGATGCAATTAATAGCCTGCCCTATCCTGGACAGCACCGTGATCCAGAAGGATTTTTATACCCAAGAGGCACAACTCATTTGACTTTCCCTTTGTGGAGACGCGGAACAGAATTGTCAGCTCGACATATTCAAGATATTTCATTGACAGAAATTTCAAATGCGATGAAATCTATTTGTGCGGTCGCTCATGGAATTCGTCCTGAACAACTTAACAAAGAAGTTTCGCGTTTGTTTGGTGTCACCAAAGTTTCAGCTGCAACCAATCAGCGTTTAGATCTGGCAAGAAACTTTGGGCTTAAGAACGGTCGACTTGTACAAGATGGTGAGTACGTACAAGCTTCGACTAATTAGTTGCTTCGCTTTTAATTTTCTTTTTCAAAAATGATGTGGTATACTTGCGTCATCACAGAAACTAAGGGGGTAAAAATGTTTAATACACGCATTTCCCCACGCTCAATAGCTCAGATAACCGGCTAGCCCGCTACACGCAGGGCCGCCAAACCAGGTCCTACTGAACTACCTCCGAATAGTGGTCGGAATCCGACCATGTCTGATAATCAGACACTCATTCGGTTAACCGAACACTGCAAATCCTTTCGTACGATATTCGTACATTTTAGGATTCCTAACAGGCTCTTTTTCGCCGCCTCTGTCGGGTTAGCCCGACATCAGATTACCCATGACAACACCTTTACTTTGCCTTCCCAAAAATTGGAGACTCACATGAATGTAAAAGCACTTCTCGATGTAGACATGGTTGCCCTAGAAGCTGCCGACAAGGTCACCCTTATGTTGGATCTGACAGCGCCCGAAAACGCACAGCAAGCATCACGACCTGGCCAAGCTGTTCAAGTAGTTCTT
>JACCDJ010582426.1_pt1 | contig 15384 bp, 17 predicted proteins | sample 7444481 | NCBI WGS metagenome assembly JACCDJ01 (sample SAMN15323435, study PRJNA562643) | freshwater metagenome | isolation source: river surface water | place: USA:Blue River Watershed | collected 2017-08-15 | reverse complement strand
GAAAACCGCTTCGGCTTTACCGACGCGCTGAAGCAAATGGGTGCCCAAATTCAGATTTATCGCGAGTGCCTAGGTGGCAATCCATGTCGCTTCGGGCAGCGCAACTTCAACCACTCCGCAGTTATCTCCGGCCCCACCCCATTGCGCGGGGCGGACATTAGAGTTCCTGATTTACGCGGTGGCTTTAGTCACGTGGTGGCGGCACTGGCTGCCGAGGGCACCTCAAACGTCACCAACGTGCAGCTGATTTCTCGTGGCTACGAGCGCTTTATTGACAAGCTCGGTGCTCTGGGTGCTGACTTCAGGATAGAAGGCTAACTAAGTGGCCGAGGCAAAGTTGCCCAAAGTCCTTCGCGAGAAGAGCTTCGTTTTCACCCTGGTTGCATCGATTCTCGCGCCGCTAATTCGCCTAATGTTCCGCATCAAGACCAAGGGCCTAGAGAATCTTCCGTCCGGCGGCTACATCCTGGTTGCTAACCATGTGAACTACCTGGACCCACTGGCATTTGCCTACTCGGTATTTATCCACATGAAGCGCACTCCGCACTATCTGGCGAAAGAATCGCTATTTAGAATTCCAGTGCTGGGGGCACTGCTTCCAAAGGTTGGTCAAATTCCGGTTTATCGCACCGGTCGATCCAACGAAGAGCCACTTCGAGCCGCAATCGAGTTCTTAAAGGCTGGGCAGGTGGTGGTGGTGTTCCCCGAGGGCACGCTGACTCGCGATCCTGAACTTTGGCCGATGCGCGGCAAATCCGGAGCGATTCGCTTGGCTATCGAGCTCGGTTTGCCGATTGTGCCGGCCGGTCACTGGGGCATCGAGAAGGTTTTGGGAACCTACTCTAAGAAATTTAGGCCCAACCCGTTCCACGTGGTGAACGTTCAAATCGGTAAGCCGATGCACTTTGATGAGCTTCGCAAGGACGGCGTTAGCGCCCAGGAAGTAAACCAGGCCACCGAGAAGGTAATGAAGGAAATCGCCGCAATTGTTGGTGAATTGCGTGGCGAGACGCCACCTACTGAACTTTGGGACCCGGCCAAAAAGGGTCAGACCGAGATCGGTAACTTTAGGAAGAAGACGTGAGCCGCATCGTGGTGATGGGTGCCGGATCATGGGGCACCACGGTTGCGAAGGTGATCGCAGATGCCGGTTCCGAGGTTGTGCTTTGGTCCAGGCGTGAAGAAGTAGCGAACGAAATCAACGAGACCAAGCGCAATAGCGACTATCTTCCCGGCATTGACCTACCGGCCAAACTTTCTGCGACCAGTGACCTAGGTGTCGCACTCGAAGGCGCGGAGCAGATTTACCTGGCGATTCCCTCGCAAAGTCTGCGCGAAAGCCTTGCGGTTTGGAAAGATCTGATTCCCAAGGGTGCAACGCTCATTAGCCTGATCAAGGGCCTAGAGCAGGGCACCGGCCTTCGCATGAGTGAGGTCATGGTCGAGGCAACCGGTCTGCCGATGACTCACATGGCAGTGGTTTCCGGACCCAACCTGGCGCTAGAGATTGCTAAGCAAGAGCCGGCAGCTTCGGTTTGTGCGTGTGCCGACGCAGAGCGTGCCAACGAGGTGGCTAGAACGCTATCGAATGACTACTTCACGGTGTTTACGAATCACGATGTGATCGGGACCGAACTCGGTGGCGTGCTCAAGAACCTGATTGCGGTTGCAATTGGCATTGTGAACGGGCTGGGCTATGGGCAAAACACCAAGGCCTCGATTATGACCAGAGGGCTGGCAGAAATTACCAAGTTCGCTGTTGCCCACGGCGCTCGCCGCCGCACCATGTTTGGACTTGCAGGACTTGGGGATTTGATTGCAACCAGCGAATCGGTACTCTCGAGAAACTTTAGAGCTGGTGAAATGCTGGGCCAAGGCTTCACCAAGCGCGAGGTGCTCAAGCGCATGAAGCAAACTGCCGAGGGACTGAGCTCGGTCGAGCCAGTGCTCGAGAGCGCAGGTCAAAAGGGCATTGAAATGCCGATTGTGGCTCAGGTGAGCGATGTTTTGAATGGTCGAATGAAACCCCAGGAGTTTGGGCGCCAGCTAAATCTTGCGGATGATGTCGAGGTGGAGTTTTGATTCGTTTAGCACTGATTTACGGCGGCGCTTCCTCTGAACACAGCGTATCTTGCGTTACCGCACTCGGGGTTTATTCGGCAATCGATAAATCCAAGTATGAGGTGATTCCAATCGGCATCACCCCTTCGGGAAAGTGGGTGCTTAGCCCGATCTCTCCGGACTGGAAGCTCTCTGATGCTCCAGTGGTGCCAGACGGCCCAGGGGTTTACCCGGCTTTGGGGGGCGGAAGCTGGAAGAGTGCAGCCGGTGATGACCTTGGGGTCATTGACATCGCCTTCCCGGTGCTGCACGGACCAAACGGTGAGGATGGCTCGATCCAGGGGCTGCTGCAGCTTTGCCAGGTGCCATACGTCGGCAACGGTGTGCTAGCTTCCGCGGTTGCAATGGAGAAGTCCAAGGCCAAGGCGCTGTTTCAGAATGCCGGCATAGCGGTTGCCGAAGGCTTGGTTGTCACCGAAAAAGAATTTGAGCTGGATCCAGAGAGCTTTTTGGCGCAATGTGCCAAGCGGTTTAGTTTGCCGGTCTTTGTAAAGCCATCGCGCTCTGGCTCATCGGTTGGCGTCAGCAAAGTGAAAAAGTTTGATGACTTAGAAGCCGCAATCGTTGCGGCCTTCAGTCACGACAACACCGTGCTGGTTGAGACTGCGGTTGTTGGCCGCGAGGTGGAATGTGCGGTTTTGGAGCTACCAACCGGAGAGCTTGAGGTTTCGCTAGCAGGTGAGATTGTGGTTACCGGTCGAGAGTTTTACGACTACGAGGCGAAGTACCTAGATGGCGGGGCCGATCTGCTTGTGCCAACCACTCTGAGTGATGCCGAGCTTTCGGAAATGCATCTACTAGCCAAAAAGGCCTTCCGCGCACTCGGATGCTCGGGATTGGCTAGAACCGACTTTTTCCTAACCGCCTCAGGTTTTGTGATCACCGAGGTTAACACCATGCCGGGCTTCACTCCGATTTCGATGTACCCATCGCTGTGGCAGGCCACCGGGGTCAGCTACCCGCAGTTGGTGGATACCCTAATTCAGACCGGTTTGGCTCAGGGCACCCAACCGCGCTAATTGCCTAATTCGGTGCAGGCTTTGCTGGCCGGAATCTTAGAAACTGCACCAGCTAACGCTTCCAGTGCGCCAACTCCGCTGGCCTTTTCAGAATCGACGATGACTTCAACCGCAGGGTTTCTAGCAAAGCTGATAAAGCGGTAGTTGGGCGCTTAAGAGTCATCCACCAATCAGTCGACACCGCCGGCAGTTACACAACTAAGTTCGGAGGCTTCAACCGGAGCTAGGCCACACCTTGCAATCACGGCGGTGGGTTCACCCCAGGCGGATGTCGCCTGCGCGTTGGTGTAGCGCTGAGCGAGTTCTCCAATTGCGCCCGGGTAGCGCACCGAAACTTCCGCACACCCCGGATCATTGGCCAGTTCCGCTGGTTCAAGATTCACCGTCGCGGCGCAACCTGCAAGCAGGGGAATTGCAAGGAGAAGAAGAAGTTTTCGCATCAAATACAGGCTAGCGTTGGTTTGTGAATTATTCAGGCCCAACGGTATTCGAACTAGGTGAAGTTGCTGCCCTTAGGCAAGCGGTGAAGAACTTTCGCAAGGTAGATACCACCTTGGTTGGCTCCGGCGATGACGCCGCCGTGGTTGCGGTAGCCGATGGGCGCTTTGTAGTGACTACTGACACCATGGTCGAAGGTCATGACTTCAGGACGGATTTTTCATCCGGCTATGACCTTGGTTTCAAGGCAGTTGCCAGCAACGTTGCCGATGTCGCAGCTATGGGGGCAAAGCCGATTGCGCTGGTGGTGGCGATGGTCATCCCCGGTCACACCAAAGTCTCTTGGCTGGAGGACTTTGCCCGCGGTTTGCAGGCAGGCTGCGATGAACTTGCACCGGATTGCGAGGTGGTCGGTGGAGATTTAGCCGCTGGTGACCAGATCGTGATCGCCGTCACCGCCCACGGTCATTTGGCGGGTGTAGATCCGGTGCTTCGCTCAACTGCTAAGCCTGGTGACTTAGTTGCCCTAGCGGGCACCCTGGGACGTGCTGCATGCGGTCTTGATCTTTTGCTACACGAAGATAAATCGCTGGCTAAGGCCTATGACGAGTGGGTGGCCATTCAGCTCAGACCGACTCCACCAATTCAACTGGGCATCGAGGCGGCTGCCAAAGCGAGTGCCATGATGGATGTCTCTGACTCACTGGCACTAGATTGCAATCGTTTGGCAAATGCCTCGCAGGTATCTATCGAGCTGGATCGAACCAAGCTAGAGGGGTATGCGGCGGTACTGGAGCTGGCAGCGCTATCGATGACGGCCCGTGATGATCTTTCTCGTGACCCGATGGATTGGGTGCTCTACGGGGGAGAGGACCACTCATTGCTCGCCACCTTCCCAGCCGACGCTCAGATCCCAAGGGGCTTCAAAGTCATTGGCAAGGTCACCGAGCAATCGCAAGATGCGGTTTTGCTAAACGGTAAAAAGCTTGAGCCCAAAGGCTGGGATTCGATTAGTTCCTAGGCGTGTAGTTCACTATTTAGCGAGACGCCAAGCCCCTCGCGCGCGATTGCCTCAACCGCACCGGTCTGGGAGTTACGCCTGAAGAGCATGCCCGGCAGTCCACTGAGCTCAGCGGCCTTCACAACTTGAGTCCTGCCATCCACGATCAGGGTTACCTTGGTGCCGGCGGTTATGTAGAGGCCGGCTTCGACAACTGAGTTGTCTCCGATCGAGATGCCAACCCCGGAGTTGGCGCCTAGCAGGGCGTTCTTGCCAATCGAAACTCGGTGCTTTCCACCACCGGAGAGTGTGCCCATGATCGAAGCACCGCCACCGATATCTGATCCGTCGCCTACTACAACTCCCTGCGATATGCGTCCCTCAACCATGGAGGTTCCCAGGGTGCCGGCATTGAAGTTCACAAAGCCCTCGTGCATCACGGTGGTGCCAGGGGATAAGTGAGCCCCGAGACGAACTCGATTGCCATCTGCGATGCGAACCTTCTTGGGCACCACATAGTCAATGAGTCTTGGGAACTTATCAATTGAGTGCGCCACCACGCCGTGATTGCGCAGGGTGACGGTCCTGGCCTCAAAGTCTTCCAGGGTCATCACGCCGCGATTGGTGAATGCCACGATCGGAAGGTTCGGGATCAGCCCCTCAAGGTTGATGCTGTTTGGCTGCACCTTGAGGTGTGAGAGTAGCTGAAGTCTTAGGTAAGCGTCCTGGGTTGAGGTGACCGGCAAGGCCAGCTCAATTTCACAGCGAATCACCTCGGTGCGAACATTGCGCAATTCGTCCTGGCCGACTAGCTGGTCAAGTTCCCGAGGGGCAAACCACTGCAGGTCAGACTTAGGAGCTTCTCCGACCTGAGGTTCGGGGAACCAGGCATCTAAAACAGTGCCGTCCTGTGAAATGGTGGCAAGACCGTGGCCCCAGGCCTTCTCGGTTAGGTAATTAGCGCTCATCCTCACCAGAATACAGGTAGCCTTTTTGGCATGGCACTTGATACCTCCAACCTGGTTGAACTAACCATGGCGATCTGCGACATCGAATCGGTTTCTGGCAACGAGGCGGCGATCGCAGACGAGGTCGAGGCATTGCTCACAAAGTGTGCTCACCTGAGTGTGGTGCGCGATGGAAATGCGATTGTTGCCAGCACCAACCTAAATCGCAGTTCTCGAGTTGTGATCGCCGGTCACATTGACACGGTTCCGGTTGCCAACAATCTGCCGACTCAGTTGCATCACTTTGAACGCGAACAGGTGATTGTCGGTCGCGGCACCGTCGACATGAAGGGCGGCGTGGCAGTCATGCTCAAGCTTGCGGTCGAACTGCAAGACCCAAATGTCGATATCAGCTGGGTTTTCTACGACAACGAAGAGGTCGCTAGCGAGCTAAATGGACTGGGTCGCTTGGTCCGGAACCGTCCTGATTTGATTCAGGGTGACTTTGCTGTGTTGTGCGAACCAACCAGCGCCCTAATCGAGGGTGGCTGCAATGGCACAATTCGCGTTGAGGTTAGCGCCAGTGGCAAGAAAGCTCACTCAGCCAGGCCCTGGATGGGCGAGAACGCCATTCACAAACTTGCCCCAGCACTTGAGAAACTGGCCTCATTCCAGCCGGAAACTCTGACCGTTGATGGCTTGGAATACCGGGAGAGCCTAAATGCCGTATTGGCCAGTGCCGGTATTGCGACCAATGTGATTCCAGATCTGGCAACTCTGACTGTGAACTATCGCTTTGCCCCATCCCGCTCGGGTGAAGAGGCAGAGCGCCTGATGCGCGAGTTTTTTGCAGACTTCGAAGTCACTGTTACCGACCTTGCGGTTGGTGCCAGGCCCGGTCTAAATACCGAGCCGGCGCAGGCTTTTATGGCCTCGCTGGGTACCGAGGTAAAGCCAAAATACGGCTGGACCGATGTTGCCCGGTTTAGTGCGCTGGGGATCCCTGCGGTGAACTACGGACCGGGTGACCCTTCTTTGGCTCACGCCGATAATGAAAACGTTCCGGTAGGTCATCTTTTCGACTGTGAGGCTGGATTGCGCCGCTGGCTCAGCGGAAACTAATTTGGCTTTATTTGCCCATTTCTGGGATAATTAGAGGCATCCCGCGTACTACCTAGGAGTATTTCTCATGGCAGCAATGAAGCCTCGCACCGGAGACGGTCCAATGGAGGCAGAACGCGAACCTCGCGGCCTGATTGTCCTTCGAGTTCCACTTGAAGGCGGCGGACGTCTAGTCGTTTCTGTAAACGAAGCTGAGGCAACCGAACTTCACAAAGTTCTTGCCGGGGTAATCAAGAAGTAATTACTCGCCTTTAGCGACCAGTAGCAAGCCGTCGCCAACCAGCGAGATGCTGGAAATAAAACCCGAAACATCTGAAAATGCTTTGATTGCCGCGCGCAGTGCTGAGGTCTCGTCATCTCGCAGCGCAGGATTCGGCACTCGATCCCGCCAGAGCGCGTGGGCAATAACTAAAGCGCCTCCGGGTCGGATCAACGCAACGGCGGTCGGAAGCAGCTCTTCAATTTCTAGCGGGTCGATATCTAGAAAAACCAGGTCGTAGCCACCCTCGGCCATGTTTCCCATGACGGCCTTGGCTTTGCCCGTAATCACCCGAATTCGGTTGGCGGGGATATTGGCTGCGACAAAATTCTTTTTTGCAACGTTCTGATACTCAGGTTCGTTGTCAATGGTGGTGAGGACTGAGTCCTTGGATGCGCTTAGTAACCAAAGCCCAGAGATTCCCGCTCCGGTGCCGGCCTCAACAATGTTCTTAGCCTTGGAAATCGCCGCCAAAACCGCCAACTGTGCTCCAGTGGCCGGGGTTACCGACTCAACGCCGAGCTGCTCGGCGTGGTGGCGAGCCTGAGCGATTTCGCTGGGTTCTGCGCTGTAGTCCTCGGCGAATTTCCAGCTGGAGATTTTGTCAATCATGATGTCACTAAGCATAGGTATGGAATGCGTGCAAACCTCTGATTCGAAAGCGGTAAACTCAAACAATGTTTGGTCTTAGCGCTGAGAAACTCTTACTGCTAGCGCTGCTTGCCGTTTTGATTATCGGGCCCGAACGCTTGCCTCAGTACTCCAAGCAGTTGGCCGAGTGGATAAAGAAAATCCGTCGCATGGTCGACAACGCTCAAACACAGATGAAATCTGAGCTCGGTGAGGGTTTTGAGGACCTGGACTGGAAAAAGCTAGACCCTAGGCAATACGACCCTCGAAGAATTGTGCGCGACGCCCTCAGGGAACCCCTGCGCCAGCCAAATGCCGCTGAAAAACTAAATCGTCCAAAGGTTCAAGAGCCGTTGGCGATTGGTGAATCAGCTCCGTTTGATCAAGAAGCTACCTAAATCCACTTCGTGAGCTTCGTCATCAGCGGAGCCATGACCTTGTATTCCTTGGCCCTAGTCGGCAATCCAATTGGCAACTTGTTGGCAACACCAATGGTTCTGGTCTCGGTAAAGCGCAGCAGCCCCTGCGGACCAGAACGTCTTCCCATTCCAGACTGCTTCATGCCGCCCATTGGGGCTGCCAACGAGGCCATGCTGGCGCGATAACCCTCGTTGATATTCACCGATCCAGCCATCAGGCGCGATGCAATTTCAAGGGCCTTGCGCTTGTCTCCCACCACGGCGGCATTCAGGCCGAATTCGGTGGCATTGGCAAGCTCAACCGCTTCATCCAAAGAGTCATAACCAACCAGCGCAATCACCGGGCCAAAGACCTCTTTGGTGAGAATTTCAGCCGTTTTTGGCACTGCGGTCAGCACCGTTGGTGCATAGAAATTAGGCCCGAGCTGCTCCAGCTTTTTGCCACCGGTGAGAACCTTTGCACCTTCAGCCACCGCACGGTCAACAAAGCCCGCGACTCGCTCAATTTGAGCCTTTGAGGTCAGTGATCCGATGTCGTGGGCGAACTCACCGGATGAACCGACCTGCATAGTCTCAATGCGCCGCTTTAGGATCGCTTCAAATTCAGCAAGCGCGTGGTTTGAAACGTATAGCCGTTCGATCGATACGCAGAGCTGACCGGCGTTACCAAAGGCCGAGCCCAGGGCGATTTCGGCAGCCTGCTCGAGATTCGCTCCCGGCAAAACAATCATTGGGTTTTTACCACCGAGCTCGAGGCTGTATCCAATTAGGCGCTTGGCTGCTCGCTCGGCAACAATGCGTCCGGTGGGCGTGGAGCCGGTGAACGCAACGTAGTCGGCATTGTCGGTTACTGCGTTGCCAACCTCAGCGGCATCGCCCTGGACTACCTGCCAAATCCCCTGTGGAACCCCTGCCTCGACCGCTAGGTCTCTGGCCAGCTGCACTGTCTTAGCGGTCTGATTGTCAGCTTTTTGAACCACGGCATTTCCGGCCATTAGGGCCGGGATCACATCCATCATGGTTAGCGCTAGCGGATAGTTCCACGGGGTAATAACCCCAACCACACCAACCGGTGCAGGCTCAACAAAGGCGCTGAGCATAAATGGCACTGCGGCCTTGACCTTTTTGCGACGCATCAGCTTCGGCGAAACCTTGGCGTAGTAGGAGATTGCCCCCAATGCCCCAGCGACCTCTTCAAAGGCGTGGGAGCGGGACTTACCGGTTTCCGCTTGCAATAGATCCATCACGGCATCTTGTTTTTTGGCCAGCAGCGCGGCGAGTTTCTTAGCCACCACCGCTCGACGCTGCACTGATTCTGCCCAGGCTGGCTGGGCCTTTCGAGCTAACTGGAATGCATCGGCAACTTCAGTGGCGCTGAATGCCTTGATGTCGTGAAGCTTCTCCCCGGTGAGCGGGCTGACGACCGAAATTTGATTCATAGCTAAATCTAACGAGGTTTCAGGCCTAAAGATTTCCCACTGAGTCCGATTGGCGATTTTGCCAACTGCTTGGCAACCTCAAATATCTGTTGCGAAATGAAGCTGTCCGGCTTAGAAATCACCAGTGGAACACCGCTGTCTGATGCCTCGCGCAGTTCGGAACTGATTGGCAATTGCGCGAGCACCTCAACCTTTTGACCGCTCAGAGCGCTCAAACGTTGCGCAACCGCCTCACCACCACCTTCACCAAAGATGTACTGGTTTCCGGCATCGGTTGGCAGGTAGCTGAGGTTCTCAATGACCCCGAGGATTTGTTGACCAGTCTGTAAACCAATTGCACCACTGCGTTCTGCAACCGTAGCGGCAGCGGACTGCGGGGTGGTGATCACTACCGATCGAGCTTTGTTCAGCAATTGACCGAGGCTGATTGCGACATCTCCGGTGCCCGGTGGCAGGTCGACCAAAAGGAAGTCCAAATCACCCCAGTAAACATTGGTCAAAAACTGCTCAATGGCCCGGTGCAACATTGGCCCGCGCCAGCCCACGGGTTGATTATCTTTCACGAAAAAGCCAATCGACATCACCTTCACGCCAAAGGCGATCGGCGGAAGCATTAGGTCATCCAGCTGGGTTGGGGTTTCGGTAATCCCAAGCTGCCCCGGAATCGAGTAACCAAAGATGTCGGCATCGATCAATCCGACCTTGTGACCTAGCTCGGCAAGCGCTACCGAAATATTTGCCGTGAGGGTGCTCTTGCCAACACCACCTTTGCCGCTGCCAACAAAAATCACCTTGGTGAAATTGTCAGCTTGGGCAAATGGGTTGAATCGAACCGGGGCATCGCCGCGGAGTTTGGCTTTGAGTTGATTTCGCTCCGCTTGAGTCATCACCGACATGGTTAGGTCAAATCCCGCGAAAGTCTCAGCTAAAACTTCTCTCACATCGCGCTCGATCTTTTGAGCTGCGGGGCAGCCCGCGATAGTTAGCTTCACGGTCACAGTGGCTGAATTTTCGGATTCTGCCGATACCTCAACCATTCCCAATTCGGTAATTGGGGCTCTGAGCTCAGGGTCAATTACCCGCGCCAGAGCGGCTAGAGCTTTGCTCATTTGGTCTTTTTTGGCTTGGTTTGCAGTTCTTCGAGCAGCTCGCGAACCACCTCGCGCAATTCGTCTTTTACGAAATCTTTGGTCGCCACCTCATCGAGGGCCAGCTTGAGCGCCGCCACCTCGCGAGCCAGGTACTCGGTGTCGGCAAGGTTGCGCTCGGCACGCTGTCGGTCCTGCTCGAATTTCACTCGGTCGCGGTCATCTTGGCGGTTTTGAGCTAGCAGAATCAGTGGCGCAGCATAGGAAGCCTGCAGCGAGAGAATCAGGGTCAAAAGCGTAAAGTTCAAAGCTCTTGGGTCATACTGCGCCTCTACCGGGGCAAGGGTATTCCAAGTGATCCAAACCATCACAATGATGGACATGGTGATTAGGAAGGCACCGGTGCCCATGGCGCGTGCAAAGCGCTCCGAGATGCGTCCAACCGCTTCTTGATTCAGGCTGGGGGCTCTAAAGATCTGCCTGGTCTTGGGAGTCTCGAGTGGTGATTGATTTCTAGCCATCATCAGTCCTCACTTCTCCAGTCATCGGGCAATAGGTGGTCAAGCACGTCGTCAACGGTAACCACTCCGAGCATGTGGTGGCCATCGTCAACAACCGGCAGCGCGACCAGGTCGTAGGTCGCCAGGTCACGGTGGATTTGGGAAATTGAGGTCTCGGGCTTGATCGGCTCTTGCTCAGAGTCCAACAGCGTGGCAAGCCGCTCGTGCGGGGGATAGCGCAGGAGTTTCTGGAAATGCACAACGCCTAGGTACTTGCCGGTAGGTGTCTCGTACGGGGGCAGGGTTACAAAAACCTGAGCCGCCAATACCGGCTCAACCTCTTTGCGGCGAATCAGCGCCATCGCTTCCGCCACGGTGGTGTCAGCGGCGCAGATGATCGGCTCCGGGGTCATCATTCCACCAGCGGTATACGGTTCATACTTCAAAAGCTCACGAATGTCATCCGCTTCCTCTTGGTCCATCAGGTCCAACAGGGTTTCGGTTCGTTCCTTGGAGAGGTTTTGCATCAGGTCGGCCGCATCGTCCGGTCCCATGAGGTCCAAGACCTCAGCAGCACGCTCATCCTCGAGCTCGTTGATAATCTCGAGCTGCTCTTCCTCAGGAAGCTCCTCGAGCAAGTCTGCCAAGCGCTCATCGTCTAGCTCTTCTGCTAGCGCAATCATGCGGTCTTCCGGTAGCTCCAGAACCGCGGTTGCGAGGTCTGCTGGGCGCAGGTCGGCAACCGTGGAGAGTAGCTGCTGAGCATCTTGCTCTGCAGGATCCTGCTGGTTCTCCTGGACGTCCTGCCACATCACAAACTCGGTAGGACCTTTGGCAAATGGCAACGCGGTGTTCTTTGGCTTGCGGACAAACAGTTCGCTGAGCTCCCAGTCGCCACGCTTGTTTTTCTCGATAGCGAAGTCTTCGATGGTGGCATCGCCGCTACCGTCCAAGAGCGTTACCTTGCGACCTAAAATCTCAGCGATTGCGCGCACCTCTTGGCCGCGCTGCGAGAACCGGCGCAAATCGATAAAGCCATTGGTCATTAGCTGCCCAGGAGCAATTGCAGTCACTCGGGTGACCGGCAGGAACACCCTTCTTCGGCCTGAGATTTCAATCACGAATCCGGTGGCACGCGGCGGCAGAGTCTTGCGGTACGCCATCAGAACGTCAATGACTTTTCCGACTCGGTCACCGAGTGGGTCAAAGACGCCACAGCCCGCCAATCTGGCTACGAATACTCTGGTTGCGCTCACAGAGATAACCTTATTCGTCAAAAGCAAACTTCTGGCAAAATGCTTGCATGACAGATGCCCAGCCCAAGGACAAAAACCGTCGAACTTCCCCCTCGGCTCCACGTGGTCACTCGCTCGGTGAGTTCCCAAACTATCAAGATGCCACCCAATTGGTTGAGCGCTTGATCGCTGGTGATTTTGCACCAAACAAGATCAGCATCATCGGTCACGACCCGGTTCTGGTTGAGCGAGTGCGTTCGCGCCTGGGTTACGGAAGAGTCGCGCTCTCGGGAGCTGTGACTGGTTTTTGGATTGGTTTAATCTTTGCGCTGCTTTTAGGCACCGGCATCGAAGTCACGCCAGAGGGCGGTGTCAACTACCTACCGCAGCAGTTCTTCTCGGTCCTGGTGGTTGGCGCTGGCCTTGGAATGCTGTTTCAGGTGATTCGCTTTTCAGCCACCAAAAACAAGCGTTCCTTCTTGTCATCGCAGATGCCGATCGCAACTCGCTACGAGGTAATCGTCCCAGATGCAGATGCGCTAAACGCTCTAAAGATTCTTGGGCTAGCCAGCAGCTCCGAGTAGTTCCTGGGCATACCAAGCCTCAAGTTCTTCAGTAGTTCTCGGTAGCGCTGCCGATAGATTCTCGACCCCGTGTTCGGTCACAAGCACATCGTCTTCGATTCTCACGCCGATTCCTCTGAACTCTGGCGGAACACTTAGGTCATTAGCGTGGAAATAGAGACCCGGTTCAATTGTGAAAACCATGCCCGGCTCCAAAATGCCATCCTGATACATCTCACGCCTAGCCTGAGCGCAGTCGTGCACATCCATGCCTAGGTGGTGGCTGGTGCCGTGCACCATGTAGCGCCGGTGGTGCTGATTCTCTGGTTTCAGACTCTCCTCGAGCGATACCGGCAAGAAGCCAAACTCCGAGACCTTTTGGGCAATAACCTCGATTGCCGCATTATGAATGTCTCGGAACTTGATGCCTGGCTTGGCAATTGCAAAGGCAGCATCCGATGCCGCCAAAACGGCATCGTAGATTTTCTTCTGGGCGTCGGAGAACTTGCCGCTGACCGGAAGCGTGCGAGTGATGTCTGCGGTGTAGAGCGAATCCAGCTCAACTCCGGCATCCACCAGAATCAGATCAGACTCTCTAACCTCGCCGTCATTTCGGGTCCAGTGCAAGGTGCAGGCGTGAGCACCGGATGCCGCAATCGTTTCGTACCCAAGGTCATAACCCTCAAGTCTGGCGCGCGAGAAAAACGCGGTCTCCACGATGCGCTCTCCGCGGCTGTGGCTTTTGGCTTTTGGAAGGGCCCTTGCCACATCTCCAAAGCCGCGGATGGTGACATTCACGGCCTGACGCATCTGGGCGATTTCGTAGGAGTCCTTCACAAACCTCAGGGTGGAGAGCGCTTCTATAAGCTTGGCGTTTTTGGTGGTGACCACCTTGTCAAACTTGGCCAAGTGCTTCTCAAGCTTCGCGATGTCCTCAGTCTCAATGCCGAGCTGGGTCGAGACATCCTCCAGGGATGGTCGAGCACCCACCCAAAATTCACCGATCATCGGATTGGCAAAGAACTCATCGGAGTTCTTATCTGCAGTTGGCATCAGATAGAGCGTGGAGCGAACCTTGGATTTTCTGGCATCAATGACCAGCACTGAGCCTGGCACGGTGGCAGAACCCCAGCCGGTGAGGTGAGCAAATCCAGAGAATGGGCGATAGCGGTATTCGGTGTCATTCGAGCGCACCTTTGGCTCACCAGCCTCGATGACCAAAACCTTGCCTTGGAATTGCTTAGCGATTTTCTCGCGCCTGGTTTTGGTGTAGTCGGCAACTTCCCAACGGGTCACTTTGCTGGTTTTGGCATCATCCCAATTCGATGCGATGTATTTCAGAAAAGTTTCAGACTGAGGTGTGCGTGAACGATTGGTCGGCTTTGACTTTTTTCCCATGCCACTATTCTCTACCTGTGATCGACCTGCATGCACACACAAACCATTCGGATGGCAAAGATACCCCCACCGAATTGGTCGAGAACGCAGTTGCAGCCGGTGTTTCTGTGCTGGCGATCACAGATCACGACACCGTCTCCGGTTGGGACGAGGCAATCAGCGCGGCAAGTTCACACGGGATTGGATTGATTCCCGGCATTGAAGTCTCGACTCGTGCCCTTACTCCTTCTGGCCATGGCGTCAGCGTTCACATGCTGGCCTATCTCCCGGATCCAAATAATCAGGCTCTGATCAGCGCTTTGGACAAAACCAAAGCCTCGCGCATGATTCGAGCTCGCGAGATGGTGGCGCGATTGTCAAAGGACTATCCAATTGATTTTGAAATGGTGCTGCGGCAGCTGCCTGAGGGGTCAACCATCGGGCGTCCTGCCATTGCAGACGCCCTGGTTGAGTTGAGGATCGTCCCGACTCGCTCCGATGCCTTCACCTCAATACTGCATCGCAGCTCGCCCTATTACGTCTCGGAGGAATCCCTGGACACCGTCGAGGCGATTCAGTTGATTAGGCAGGCCGGGGGAGTGAGCGTGATGGCGCATCCGCTGATTGACTTTCCACCGGGTGCCAAGCGCGAAGATCTACCAAGGGCTCACTTTGAGCACTTGATTGAGGCGGGACTCAACGGGCTCGAGGTCGATCATCGAGCCGTTCCGAGTTTGGCAAAGAGTTGGCTTAGGGACATAGCGCTCAAACACAACCTAATTGTTACCGGGTCATCCGATTATCACGGTGTTGGCGGCAAGGACAACAGGCTTGGAGAAAACTCCACGGCACCAGAAATGCTGCAGCGAATAATCGATCAGGCTTCAGGTTTTGAGCCGCTGACATAGTTGCGTCTGCGGTTCCGATTGCGCTTCTCGGCTGGCTTTTGTGCTTCTGACTTTTGCTCGGTCTTTGGCTTGGGTTGCTTGACTGGCTCCTTGGTAGAGCGAGCAATACGACCCTTGGTGCCGGCAGGAATACCCAGTTCCTCAAACAGGTGCGGTGAGTTTGAGTAGGTTTCCATCGGTTCCGGAGTGTTTAGCTCTAGCTCTCGGTTGATGTGTACCCAGCGGGCCATGTCATCCCAGTCCACAAAGGTAACCGCAACGCCGAGCTTTCCGGCGCGACCAGTTCTTCCAATGCGGTGCAGGTAAGCCTTCTCATCAT
>JACCDJ011548359.1_pt1 | contig 15402 bp, 19 predicted proteins | sample 7444481 | NCBI WGS metagenome assembly JACCDJ01 (sample SAMN15323435, study PRJNA562643) | freshwater metagenome | isolation source: river surface water | place: USA:Blue River Watershed | collected 2017-08-15 | reverse complement strand
AAATATTGCAGATGGTGAGTTTATTATAGATATTAGTTTTTATAAGAATAATAGAAAAAGATATATTGATACATTACATAGTCAAGATTTTCAAATTTCTGCAAGTACAAATGATAAATTAAGAAAAACAGATAAAGAATCTAGAATTTCATCATTTGCAAATAAAGATACAATAAAAAAAGTATCTGTACAATTAACAGATGTTATATCTGATAAAGATTTAATTAATCAAAAATTAAAGAAATATAATTTATTTAATGCCATGCAACCTGCAATTCTTGAAAAATTATTTTCACAAAGTAAATATAGCGGTGGTTTAAGTCAAAAAATTTCCAAAAATGCTAATGTTAATAATCAGAAAATATCTTATATTAATGTTGATAACATGATAGGTACAGTGCAACAGGGGAAAAAAACAAAAGAATTAAAAGTTTTAACATTAACCCCTAATCAATTTAATAAGGATTTTATAAACGCTTTAAAAAAGACCAAAGAAACTCAAGATAATTTTTTAACTGATTTATATGATTTATATCAATATGTCGATGAGTTAGAAAATGCAATTAGAAAGTATTATTCAACACAAAATTCTGTATTGGTTTTTAAAGATCAAAATGATGAATATAATGATGTGTATAATTGGAATGTTACATTTGGATCTAATTACGATGAAGATGTAGGATTTTTAACAGGCATTAATAATATTGGGATGCAATGTAATGGTAATTTAACTGTAAATGACAAAGGTAAATTAATTAAACAACAGGAAACAATTAAACAAATGATTCAAAATGTATTTCAGCAAATTTTTGAATTAATGATGGATATACAGAATGAAGCTAGAAAATAAAAAATCTAGTCTGATATAAGTTTTCATTATTATTGAAACAAATATAATTAATAAAAAGATTATAAGGTAAATAGTAATGAATATTAATTTAATACGAGAGATGATACGTCTTGAATTATTATATAAAAATCAAAAAAGATTATTAGAAGTTAACTTAGAAGATAATGAATTACCAGTTGAGGATATTAATGCTGATGAATTGTACGTTGATGAGCCTTCTGATATTACAAAGGTTGTTAAAACTGATAATTTATCTATAAATTCTTCACAAGATTATTCAAACGTTATTAATACACGAGATGGTAAAATTTTTAATAAATTATTTACAAGTGGTAATAAAGGAATAACTGTTGATGTTTTACAAGCTGCATTAAACAGCGAAAAAACTCCAAAAATAACAGATCATACTAATGCTTTAAAAGAAGAAGTTTATGAATTTTTTACGTTTAAAAAGTTAAGTAATTATCAATGTGATAGCATCTATCAAAATATCTATAGTAAAAAAGATGATACTAATTACCTACAATCAATTATCGATTTTAAATTTGATAGCTACAAATTAGCAGAAATAGATAAATTAATTACAGTATTAAATGAAGCTTCAAATTTAACGAAAATTAATAATAAATCGACATTTGATTATGACATGTATCGTAATAATACTGCTCCTTCATCAGGTGGTTATAATACAGGTAAAGGTGAGTTGTTTTTATTATGTTATTTATCAGACGCAAAAACCGGTTCAACTAAACAACATGATATTATTGGCGATCAATTTGAATATGAAGTAAAGCAAGGCGTTTCTGAAGGTGGCGCTGTTGATTTTAAGACAAAATTAAGGCGTAATACTGCAGGTAATAATGCTCAAAAAGATTTTTTAAATAAAATGAACGGATTTTTAAGTAAATTTATCGCTTCAACAAAACATATGGATGAGATTTTAAATTTAACTTCCAAATATGAATCAGCATTTATTTTAGATGAATTTACTAGCACTAAAAAAGATGCAGGCGCTGTTGCTAAAGCTATTGCACCAGATTATGTGAATTCCTTATGTGATTTGGATGATTTTTATGGCGACAAAATGGACAATTTTTATTTTGCGACAATTTTTCCAGGCTTATCTGCAGTGTTAAGTAATCAACATAAGGGAGCAGCAACATTTGATGTGAGTGAATCAACTCAGGCTGCATCAGGTTTTGATTTACGTGGTGAAATGGAAAAGTTTTTACCTATTATGGATTATATTAGCGGTAGATCAAATGCAGGTTCTAATATCAAAAAAAATAATGTTTATGATAAAAATTTTAATGATAAAAGTTTTGAAAAATTAAAGAAACTTTTTTTCAAGTTTTCTGTGGCTAGTGATAAAGGTAAGCCTAAACCTAGGGTAGAAATTATCGACACTACTTCTCCAAATTTTACTAAACTTAAAAAAGATGATACATCATATCAAGTGACGTCAGTTATTAATGTATTAAAAAACATCAGAGAATTATCTAATAAGAATAATCCTATTAAAAAAAATGAAATTATTTATGATGTATCTTCTACTTCATTAAGTACGTGGCTACAAATTTATTTTAATATGGTAATAAAAGAATATAAGAGTGCTTTAGGATTTTATGAAAAAATTTTAACTGAATTAAATAATGAAGCTGCAAAACAACCTGATATTAAATTTGACCTAATTAAACAATTAACCAGTAGTCAGCAGGATTTAAAACAAAATTATTTAAAGTATGATAAATTTGGTAGTGAAGAGAGTTTAAAACAATTATTAAATTATAAAGTTTTTTTGGACTTTTGGAAAGGCTTAAGTTTTAAAGATGAAGTGGTAATTGATATTAAACATTATGATGATAATAATCAGTTAAAACATCGCAAGCAAATTATTAATACCATTGGGGATGAATTTGAAATATTAATGCCAAATGATACAAAATTAGGTGTTGATAAATTTTTTAATTCTTTGAAAGATGATGAAACAGTTGATTTAAGAGTTAAAAACGAAAATATTTCTACTAAACAATTTGAAGATATTATGAAATCAAAAGAAATCTTTTCTTTTTTAAATAAAAATCTAGGTGCCATTAAAAAAAATCAAACTAAAGAGACTGCAAATAATTCTGAATTTACAGTAGAACAGCCTATTGAAATTAATACATCAGCAAATAATACCAATAATATTTTAGGATTACTAGATGATGTAATTGAATCATTATTAAATTTACATGACATTGTCTATAAAGAATATGCTGAACCTGAAGTTAATAACACCAAAAAAAAAGGTGGGTTGATCTATATTGCGGATAAAGGTAATAATGTATCAGGTTTTAAAATCATCTTTGATAATACACAAAAGAGTGAATATAAATCTGATATTTTTAAGTCTAAGGAAAAATTTAAAGCTTTTGTTAATACTAAAGCTGAATCTCAACAAACTATACCTATTATTAAAGATATAGCAGGACAAGAATTATCCTGGGTTTCTTATAATCCTGATTCACAATATATTTTAACTGAATTATTAGATTTACGTGAGTCTGTCATTTTTGATTTAAATGAGATTGAAGACAGTATTACCAAGATTAAAGCAGGAATTCAGTCTTTAATTTCTAAAAATCAAGGTTCTAAAAATTTAAACAAACTTATAAAACGTTAATTAGACAAGATAAATAGAATTAAAAGAAAGACGTGAATTTACATGAAGAAAATTAATGAAAGAACTCTAACTAAACAATTTATTCAAACTTCCTTAAGTAATGAATTAAAACAAGAGAGACGTGAGAATCGTTTATTAAAGGAAAATGGTTTTACATTAGGCGGTATCGGATTTGGCGGTTCCCGTGCTGGCACTGGTTTTGCGTCATCTCCTAAAATCACTATTCAAAAATGGTCTGATTGGGACGAAACTGACGCATCAGAATCAGAAGAAAGTCATTCAGAATCTGAAGATAGCTGGAATGAAGATGAAAGTATGGAAGGTTCAGTTGATGAAAGTTTTGAATCCTTAGGTGATGAAGGATATCTAGATATGGGTATGTCAGGATTTAAACCTGGCGATCACTTTGATACAACTGGGATGTTTTATAACGAAGATAGTGAATCAGATTATTTTGCCGATGGTGAAGAAGGTGCTGCTGAAAAACCACCTAAACTTGATAAAAGAGGTAATATTTCACCTAAAGAATTACATAAACATTTTGATTTAGACGGTGATGGTGATGTTGATATGTCTGAATACACTGCTCATATTGATTTTCACAGCCGTCACCCAGAACTATTAGATAAATGGCGCCAAATGAAAAAGAAACGTGGTAAGTCTTGTCCTGATCATGATTCTTATTGTATGGTTGGTGACGCTTTACTTAATGACTATGAAGATGTTTTATCATCCTTAGAAAATGTGATGTCCGGTTGCGGAGCAGAATGCCATAAATCCAGCGCTTTAGCTTTATCAGATGTGATCGCGATGTTAAAAGAACTCGGTGTCATTTAAACATTGTAAAATATTTCTTGAAATCTTCTTCCTCATTGCTTCCAAAAAAATATATAATATAAAATAAAGAGGAGATGAAGATGGAAAATGTATTAGACCCCAAATTAGTGGAAGCCATCATTTTGTCAGCTAGCGTTGGTCAATTCGGCCAACAACTATGTGAAGAAACTTTTAATGAAGTTTGGAAGAAATTCGACAGTGCCAAAGCACAATTAGTGAATACTTTTGTGTCAGGTGGCAGTGCGTTAACTACCTATGTTTTAACACAAGATAATTTTGTTGCAAAAGCAGCTGCTATTGCATTTTTATCTGGTATATTTGCTACAACTGCATTAAAATTATTAAAGAAGAAAAATCAAGGTAATGAAGAAAAAGCTCTTGAAAAAGCTGATGAATTACGTCGTCTGGAATTACAAGCAAAGGACGATCGTATTAAACACCTTGAGAATGAAGTCCGTATTAAAGTTGAACTATTACATCAGAAAAATAGTTTGGCCGTTGAAAAATCTGAGGAAAAATAACATGAAACTTTTCTATCTATTTATTTTAAGCATACAAATTCTATGTTTAGTCGCAGCCTGTCATAAGTCTAAACCAGTTTGCGCTTGTGATAAAACAGAACCTTATAAATGCGAATGCAAGAAATGTGAGTGTGCAAATGAAGACTGATAATGAAGAATTAATTGAAACAGTTCATGACTGCGAAATCGGTGCCTGTCATTGTTTTTATGCTACAATGGACCACTGCGACTGTTGCGAATTAGGTCTCTGTGATTGCGATGATTGTGATATTTGTGAAACTCAACAAACCAAAATTACTTGCACACACGAGAGCTCACCAGATGCATCTTGTGATAAATGTAAATAAAATCTATAAGTGAAGCCTTACGTTAAATCTGGAGCGTTCCTATATATCAATAGAAGCGATTAATAAGTAAGGTAATAAAATGAAGAAATGTGTAATTAAAGGTGAGTTTAAGATTGGCAGTAACTCCCAAGGCAATACTTTTATTTGGTGGGCCGATGGGAATAAATGGCTGACCTTAGACGAATTTAATGACTGTGAAATTGATGACGGAGCCAAATTCGTCCTATATATGAAAGATGAAATCCAACATAAAGTGGAACATAAACATGTCGCACCTGATTTACCTAACCCCTCTCATCTTCCGTTCAATCTTAATACTGCTTATTCTTTATCTCCTATACCATTAAAACTAGAAGAATTCAAACTTAATTATGAAACCCGACAACAACCTCAACCTGAAACAATCCCTAGCTCTGATTTTATTTCTAGTAATATTAGCGATCTCTTTATCGGCGGTGCAGCAACTGTGGCCTTGGCTCTTTCAGTTATTCAGCAAGTAAGACAAAAGAAAAAAGAAGCTGAGGCCTCAATCTGCTGTAATAATAATAAAATTGAAATTTCGAAATTTGACGCCAAATTACAGAAGTTAGAGACAGAAATAAAAGCCAAAGTTGATAAAGATAATAAAGGTATGATTGTAGAAATCTTAGAAGCTCGTAAAGAAATCAGAGATATTAAAGAACAGTTTGAACATGATAAAGAAGACATTCAAAAAATTATTGAAATTATGACATTAAATAATAAAAACAAGGATTAATTATGAAAAAGTTAATATTCAGTTTATTTTTACTTAGTTGCGCGGATGCTATTTATGAAGAAGCACCACCTCCACATGCTTGGGATTTAATAGAAATAGGAAGTGATGGTACTGCTAAAGCTGATGGGATTAACGTTAGTTCCAATTTTGATCCTGCGTGGATTGTGAGTGACCATTTTTTCAATAATATTCAAAGCGTATCAGTAAATAATATTCAACATTTTTTTGAAAATTCACCATATGGTCGTTCATGGTTAGCTGATGCTACATTTGAAGGAATCACAGCATCTCAAATCATTTATGATGTTGCATTAGAATATAACTTAAATCCATTAATGTTAATTGTCAGAATGCAAGTTGAGAAAAGTTTAATTAGCACCATCTCAAAGCCTAGTAGTAATAGAATAAATTATGCTATGGGTTGTGGCTGTCATGATTATCAAAGCTGTAATGCATCATATCGAGGATTTACTAATCAAATTAAATGTGCTGCAGCAACAATGAGAAGATTATATGAAGAATCACAAAACAAAACTAGTGAATGGACAGCTGGACAACCTCATCGGACTTTAGATGGAGCTTATATTACACCTGCAAATCACGCTACTGCATCTCTATACGCTTATACTCCTTGGGTATTAAGGAACAGAGGGGGTAATTGGTTAGTATGGAATGTAACATTGAAAATGTACACACACTTATTACAGATAGATAAAATCGCAATAACTGATAATACATGCATGAATACATTAGGTCGTAAGTTTATTGGTGATCCATGTTTGTGTGATAGTGATTGTGGATTTTTTGAAAATGGACAAATAGGGTTCTGTCATATTGGAGGATTTTGTTCCATTCCGTGTGATGGTTATTGTCCTGATTTAAGAGGTAGGGCTTCTACTTTTTGTGCTGTTGATTTAACACAATCCAATGGGATTTGTGTCTCTAAATCTTCAACATCTAACGGGCATTGTGCTGATTTAGAGAAGACAGTTGAACATGAAGTAAATCGCTTTGTATTAAATTCAGGTGCTAGTCCGACAACAGCTGAAGTGTGTATGCCAATGGAATAAAAAATACGTTGATGATAAATAATATAAAGAGCGTCTAAAAAGCTCTTGAAAGGAAATTATATGTCATCAAAACTTTTATTAAAAGAAGAGAAAACTAATCTTCAAGTGACAAAAAATTTTAATGTTTCAGAAATGGAATTTTATGATAAAGTTCCCGCTAATCTAATGGAAAACACTAAGGAAGTGTTAACTAATATTCAGGTCTTAAGAGAAGCTTTAAATGTTCCGATTTCTATTATGTCTGGTTATCGTTCTCCTGAACGTAATGTAGCAGTAGGTGGCGCCACCAAATCCCAGCACATGGAAGGTAATGCAGTAGATCTACAGTGTAAAGCTAAGACACCTTTAGAGATGTATAACATGGTAGAGAAGTTGATTAAGGAAGGCAAAATGAAGCAAGGTGGCTTGGGAATTTATGATGGATGGATTCATTATGATACACGTGGTTCCCGTGCGAGATGGGATAATAGAACCAAAGATAAGGGTAAGTTTTAGACCTACGTGTAAGATGGTTTATTATTTATTATAATTGATTATAATCAACAATATTATAAAAGGAAAATGAATGTATTACAAAAAAGGAGATAAAGTTAGTCATTTTATGACATCTAATAAGATCGGCACTGTTGTCGATATTATTCAGGAAAAAGTTAATGTTTGGACCACATTAGGTGTGCCAGATGTTAAAACATTACTCGTCGTTGAATATTTTGACAAGTCTCGTCAAATGATTGCCACGAGTGATGCCATTAAAATTTACGATTAAAGGAGTAAAACAATTGTCTTTAAAAGCAATCGCAATCTGTACATTTTTTCATATGCAAAACGAACAAGGTTTAGAAATTAAGCCTGAAGTTGTTGATATCATCTGTAAAAATGCGGAATTAATTGTGGAGTATAGTGCTAAAAATCATATTAATCCAGAGTTGATTCTAAGTCTGATGTGGAGTGAATCACGTTTTCAACCTGAAGTTGTCTCCCATGTAGGAGCTTGTGGTATGATGCAAATTATACCTAAATGGTCGGATAACAAAACCTGCGCTCAATTACAAAATCCGATGATTAACATTACCGAAGGAATTCGTCAGTTAAAATTCTGGATTGATGATTACGGGAAAGGTTCCGAAGAAAAAGGGCTCTGTGGGTATGCTGCAGGGTATAAATGTAAAGAATCTAATAAAGCTACAAGATATGCCAAAAGCGTAATAAAGCGTTCGAATAAATTAAATAAGAATTTACAAAAAATTACCAAATTGATTATTCAAAAGCCTGAATTCAAAAAATTTATTCAAGAAAAATATGATATGAAAAGTTTATAATTTAACTTAAATACCTATTTTTATTTTAATAATTAAAAATTATTCTACACGTGAAAGTTATAAAATATTATATTATAATAAAATATACTAAAACTATCTATTATCTATCTATTACGTGGACAAAAACTGAAAATGATATGCCTTTCGAAACAAATCCAAACTTTACGTCAATGGGCACAAGCTCATAACATTACTATTGAAATTCGTAAGAATCATTCTGATTTCTTTTACGTCAGTAAAAAGAAAAACAAATATATTAAAAAAATTACTGTGCAAAAAAGAAATTCACCTAATAAACATTTAGAATTGTTTTATCTTTTACATGAGATCGGACATTTAATTACTTTTGAAAACCGTGAAAAGTGGATGTCTGAAAATCTTCGATATACTATAGATTTTACCATTAATGAAGAAGTTGAAGGTGAAAAAGATTGGTATCTGGTTTCTACTGTCACCGAGGAACATGATGCTTGGCGTAATGGTAAATTATTAGCTAGACAATTAAAATTGGAATTAGATGAAAAAGCATATGACGCTGAATGGTTAGAGGCTATTAAAGATTATATCATGTATGCTGCTACCAAAATGCAGAAATATATGACAACTGTTAAACATTATGTTTAAAATATTTATTTCATTACGTGAACATTTTAAACAGACTATTTATAATATATTTACTATTGATCTAACGCGCAGCCTAAAAGGTTATAACCATGAAAATTTCATTAAATAAAACACAATTGTCGGAAATGAAAAAAGAAATTTCCAGAACTAATATTCAACCTGTCACCCAAAAAACCTTTAACAATGAATCCTTAAATAATTTAAGACGAGAGCAATATAAAAATCATATTAAGGTTGCTGAATGGAATTTTAAATCAGGACAATTGGTTATAATAAAACAAAACAGTGATCATTATCAATTAATAGCTAGAAATATTATGGACAATCAAACTGTTACATTAACTGAAGGTGAAATCTTTACAGTTCTTGATAAAGAAACATTTAGGAATTATTTTACAAGTAGTTCAGCTACTCATAGTGAAATGATTATCTGTTTTGGCAATCATATGTATCTTATGATTCATCCAGCACTTTTAACAACTATTAATTAAAAAAATTTTTAAATCTTTTTTTATTTTACTTTAAAAAAGTATAATCTCACGTGAAAATTATAAAAGATTAAGTTATAATCTTATCACCAGTAAAAAATAAAACAACAATCTTAAAACTTCAAAAAGGAAATTGATTTATGAATATCAATACTTTTCTTTCCGTTGCCCGTGTGCTTCCTCCTTCTAAATCTGTATTACTCCGTGGTTCTACAGGTATCGGTAAATCCAATGTGGTTCGTCAATTAGCCGAAGAATTTGGTGTGGAAATGATTGATGTCCGTGGTTCCACTATGACTGAAGGTGATGTGGCTGGTTATCCTGATTTAGATGGTATGAAACGTACTGGCGTGATGACATTCTGTATGCCTGCATGGTTTATGGCTGCTTGTAAACGTCCTGTGGTTTTATTCCTTGATGAATTCAATCGTGCTACACCACAAGTCATGCAATCATTCTTTCAAATTGTTTTGGATCGTGAGTTAGGTAATGATGAAAATGGTCGTCCTCACAAACTACATCCAGAAACCCGTGTATATGCTGCGATTAATGCAGGTAATGAATATTCAGTACAAGATATGGATCCAGCTTTATTGAATCGTTTTGCTTCATTTGAAATTGTATCAACTAAAGATGATTGGATGGAATGGGCGAAGAGTCCACGTGGTAAAATCAGTCCAGTAATTGTAGAATTCATTAGTATGCATTCTGAACAATTAGCGGTGGATGTGTCTAAGGTGCAACCAGGCGAAGTCTTCCCTACCCCTCGTTCTTGGGCAGCTTTTAATGAATGTTTAAATTATGCCAAAATTAATTTAACAGACATTTTAGGCACACCTACCAATGCAGCTTTAATCAATAACATTGCAAGTAGTTTAGTTGGTCAATCTGCGGCGGCTGAATTTACCAAGTTTGTTCGTGATTACAAAATCATTTTAACACCTGAAGATATTTTGGATAGATTTGACCAAAACATGGAACGTGTACAAAAATGTGATAATGACAAACTCAATGCCTTGATTAATAAAATTGCCGATCATGCAAAATCACATGATTGGTCAGTTGATCAAGCCTTTAATTTGGCACAATTTGGTTTATTGATACCTGAAGAAATGTTAGTGTATATGTGGAATCAAATTTCTAAATGTAAACGTATTGATAATATGGTAAAGTTCCATAAGATTATCGGCGATAGATTTGTAGGTATTATTAATTCAGGTAAATCCTTAAATGAAAATAAATCCTAATTTTTTAATTGTGGCAATGTTAATAGGTTTATTCAGCACTAATCCAACTCACGATGAAGTAATTTATAATTTTGCAAAAATTAATTTAAATTGGCTAAAGCAACAAGATAGTATGAAAAAGGAGTATTATTTTAATGATGAATTAATGTCAGCTAAATTAGATGCACAAATTATTAGTAAAGTTTCATATGAAATAAGAAAAGCTGAACGAGCGCAACGTTTAAATATTCACAATTATTTATTATTTACATATATAAATTTTAATCAAAAATACAATGATAGTTTTTATTATATTACTTTTCTGAATTTAGAATTTACTAATTTTGAAACATCGATTGACACATATTCTAATCTTCAAAAGTAAATATTTATTTTTTTAATTTTAAATTAAATTAAAAGCTACGTGAAAGTTTAAAATAAGTAATTTATAATATTTATATCTCCCGTGACACAAAGGATTTATATGTCTAAGACATCCAAAAACGAAAATACTTCGAATGATTTAGTTAAACCCCGTAATGAAGCTAGTCCTGAACGCCTCAAGAATTTTGAACTATCACCTTATTTGGTTAATTTAATTGGTCATGAACCTTTTTATTCCAGAATTCTAAGATCAATGACTAAAATTGAAACCGAAAAAGTGCCAACAGCTGGTGTTAATACCACTTATGATAAGTTTAATTTGTATTGGAACCGTAAATTTATGGCTTCATTAACTGATCGTCAAGTTGTAGGTGTATTAAAACATGAATGTTTACATTTACTATATGACCATACCACCAGCCGTCGACGTGATCCACATTTAATTTGGAATTATGCCACTGACTTATCAATTAATACTATGCTTGATGTTCTAGATTTGCCTGAAGGTGGTTTAATTCCCGGCAGACATTTACCTACATTAACAGATGAAGATAAACAGAAAATGGATGCTGAACAAATTGAAAGGTATCAATCCATTTCAGATTTAATTGCTAGCTTTCCTCCTAACAAATCAGCAGATTGGTATTTTGAACAACTCATGAATAATGAGACCATTCAAGATATGTTGGAAAAAGGTGCAGCTGCTATGAAAGAGCTTCAGGATTTATTAGGACAACTTGATGACCATGAAGGTTGGGGTGAATTAACTGAAGATGAAAAAGCCCAGGTTTCACAACGTATTAAGGAACTTTTAAAAGATGCCTGTCATGAATGTGAAGCTAATCAAAGATGGGGTAGTGTATCACAAAGTTTACAAAAACAGTTGAAATCCTTAATTCATAGAGAAATTTCATGGAAAGATATTTTAAGAAAGTTTGTAGGTTTTACCAATCGTGATGAACGTATGTCAACAGTTACTAAGTTAAATCGAAAATATCCAGGTGTGCATGCTGGGGTGCATAAAGAATATAAACCTAAAATTGCAGTCTATGTTGATGAATCAGGTTCGGTACCAGATGATGCCTTAGAATTATTTTTTGGTGAATTAAATAGTTTATCTAGTTTATGTGATTTTACATTGTATAAATTTGATACAGAAGTTGATACACAGAATAAAGTCGAGTTTGTAAAAGGTCGTAAGAAATATGATTTAACTAGAACTAGAACTGGTGGTACTGATTTTGATGCACCAACTAAACATGCTAATGATAATAAAAAATTGTATGACGGTTTAATTATCATGACAGATGGTGGAGCACCTAAACCTCAGTTTTCTAGATTACGTCGATGTTGGGTATTATGTCCTGACACTAGTTTATGGTTTGGGGATCAAAATATTGAATCTCGAGACTTTTTAGTTAAAATGAAAAAAAATTAAAATAATTTTGTAAAGCACATTAAATGTGATTAAAATAATGATATTAAATATTGAACACAAACAAACAATATAAAGGAAATAAAATGGCAAGAAATAATAGATATGATGCCTTCCAAACTGCTGGTAATAATGAAGCCTGGTTCGATCCAAATGATTCACGTAATTATCAACGTTATCAAGTCACAATTGCAAGATCTGGTTTAACTGATGATGAAAAGGCTTTGATTCCTAGGATTTTCGAAGCTAATAATAGTTATGACGTGTTAATGGCTGCAGAATCTTATCTTTCTAAATATAATCGTCAAATTTTGAGATGTAGTTATAATACTAAGGATTTTTTGGAAGCCTTAGCGATTAGCTGCGAATTAGATATGACAGGTAATAGATAAACTATGTCATGTGGTTGTGATAAAAAGATTAAAAAGACATCGATGGATGCGTTAAGAATCTTATATGACAAGTACTTAGCCAAATCAGCCGAAGTTCAATTTAACTTAGAAATTAGTTTGCAAAATCGTAATACTTTACCTGATCATACAGATTTTATGCAAAGTATTGAAACTCAAATCAAACAATATACTGATTACCAAAATATTTTAAATTGTCTAGATAATATCATGTCAGTATATTTAAATGAAGACGACGCAGATAATACATAAAAAACAAAATGAAATACAAATCTTTATTTGTATCAGATTTACATTTAGGTCATCCTTCATCTAAAGCTGAACAACTTATTCAAATCTTAAATGACAATGAATTTGAAAATATTTACTTAATTGGTGATATAATTGATTTATGGTATTTAAAGAGACACGCTTTGAAATTCTTTAAAAGTCATACCCAATTAATGGAGAAAATAATCCATCTCTCTAATGCTAATGTTAATGTGACTTATGTGATAGGTAATCATGATGAAAGTTTACAAAGCTTTTTAAAAGATGGTACCTTTAACTTTGGTCAGATTAAATTAATTAGAGAAACTGAACATCATTCAATGGGTAAACGTTTTTTAATTACACATGGCGATATCTATGATTCATTAACATATAGTAAATCTGGACGCTTTGTAATGTTGTTTGGCGATTTCTTATATGATTTGGTTTCTTTTATCGATCGTATTCAATTAAATTTTAGACTTTTGTTTAAGTTAAAATACTGGTCTTTTGCAGGATTTTGTAAGAAATTTGTGAAAGGTGCCATTACATTTATTCAGAATTATGAAACGATTATCACATCTGATGCCAAACAAAAAGGTTATGATGGGGTAATATGTGGACATATTCATCATCCAAAGAAAGCGATAATTAATGGAATATTATATCTCAACGATGGAGATTTTATGGAGTCTTGTTCGGCTTTAGTCGAAACTTATGATGGTGATTTTGATTTTATTTTTAATGAACCAATTTATCATGTTTGAAAGAGAAAAAATGTTTTTAAATATTTCAGATGCAGATGCCCAAATCCAACATCAAGCAAATTGTTATAAATTTCAGGACGCTGTTAAAAGTCTATTAAAACAGTGGAATGATAATTGGTATTTATATGATGAAAACGACTATGATTTAATCTTTCAAAATAATCAATGTGAGAGATTAACCATTACTTTAAATCCAAATTTTCAATTTTTTAATATTTTATTTGAATTTGATAAATACAAAGATTCTCAAATTAATGTGATATATCAGAATTTAAGTGTAAATGAATTTAATCAAAGTGTCTATAACAATATAAAATTTTTAGGTACTAAAATTATGGAATTACAGATTTTAGCTTATGAAAAAAGTTTAGAATTGTTAAAAGAAAAAAGAAAAAAATAATTGTAAAGTTTAAAAATAATGATTAATATTATATATAAACTTTGTTAAACAAATAAATTAACCAAAATATTTTAAAGAAAGCGAGTTCTAAAGATGGAACCAGATCAATTATTAGTAGCAGATGCAGGCGTAAGCGATGCAAGTGTAGAACAACCTGTAGGTGGTGAAGTTGCAACCGGTGGAACAGTAGCAGGAACAACTGCTGGTTCTGAAGGTGGTGTGGTTGGTGGTACTACAGCAGGTGAAGTTGCTGTCGGTGGTGATGTAGGCGGGACAACTGCTGGTGCAGTTGGTGGTGAAGTCGTTGAAATTTCTGCTGGCTCTGAGGCTGGGGTGGTGGCTGGAAGTGTAGGCGGTGAAGAAGTGGTAACAGCAGGTGTGGTAGGTGGTGAGGTTGCAGGAGATGTGGCACAAGGTGGTGAAGTAGCTGAGGAGCCAGTTGAATGTGATGAGAGTCAACCTGAAACATGTATGTGCGTTGCGACTGAAGAAACTGCTTGTGAAGAACAAGAAGTTGTTGCTTCAACAGAACAACCAACTAAGGGTGAAGATGATAGTTGTAATCAAATTGGTTTATCATCTCCTATTTTAATGGCAACATTATTTGCTGCTGTGGTGATGAAGAGAACTGGTAAGATTTTTGGTTAAATTAATAGTTATAAATTAAATCAAAATTAAAAACGACCTTGAAAAAGGTCGTTTTTTTTTATTTATTTTACGAGTGTAATAATTTATATTGAATTACTTTTTTAATAAATGCTTCACTAACTAAAGAATTATTAAATTCATATAAATTTCTAATATCACCTAATGGATATTTAAAAATTCCATTATATCCTGGTTCTCCTATTTTTGGTTTTTTAACATCATTTGACTTTACATCTGATGCAGGTGTTTTATTCTTACTTTTATCTTTATCAGGTTCTTTAGCTTTTGGAGCATCTAAGTTTTTAATTTCTTCAGCAGTTGCTATTTTTTTTAAATTTTCTTCTTTTTGCCAAAAATCATAATAAACTTTAAAATCATTATAGAAGAGAGTATCAGTAATTTTTT
>JACCDJ010305912.1_pt1 | contig 15411 bp, 15 predicted proteins | sample 7444481 | NCBI WGS metagenome assembly JACCDJ01 (sample SAMN15323435, study PRJNA562643) | freshwater metagenome | isolation source: river surface water | place: USA:Blue River Watershed | collected 2017-08-15 | reverse complement strand
TGGTAGGTGACCCATGTACTGCTCCAAACTTTTTAGAAGTTTGTAAGATTATAAGAAGAAAAGCACCGCATGTTTATATTACTGTAAGCACAAACGGTGGAATGAAGAGTCCAAAATTTTGGACAGAACTCGCCGAAGTTTTTGGGGACAAAGGGACAGTAAAATTTGCCATCGACGGTTTAGAAGATACTAACCACATCTACCGTGTTAACGTGAGATGGAATAATGTCATGGCCAATGTCAAAGCATATAGGGATGCCGGCGGCAAAGCAGACTGGCAGTTTATTGTTTTTAAACATAACGAACATCAAGTAGAAGAAGCAGAACATTTTGCTAAGAGTTTAGGATTTGAACATTTTATTTTTAAACGCAGTAATAAATTTTTAGTTGACGATTTGTTTGAACTAACCAATCAGGGCAGTAACGGAATTAAAATAGAGCCACCAGCTCAAGAAGACTATGTACATCCTTTGATTTTTCAAAAGGACAGAGTTAGTCGTGTCAACGAAGCGTTAAAGATAACCGAGCCTAGCCCTATATCGTGCGAAGCACAACAAAGAAAGACTTGTTATATTTCAGCAGAAGGATACTTTTTTCCTTGTGTCTATACTGCAACTAGTGTACACTTATACAAGTTTAAACCCCTACCAGATAAGTTTTTAGAAATATGGGAAGCACACGGCGGTGATAAGATTAACTTACTTAAAACAAATTGGAACGATGTAGTACATGGGGAGTTCATTAGTAAGATTGCCGAAGGATGGAACAAAACATATAAAGAAGGACGATTGTCCGCTTGTGGTTTATTTTGTAGCAAGTCAAGTGCTAGAATTTTTGATCCGTGCGTAGTTAAGGAGATTGAGAATGTATAATGTAATCCTCTTTGCTGATACTCCAGGTGTTGACTGGTTCAGCCGAGGTTACGGTGCTTATAGGCTTGCCAGTGAAATTAGGAAGTCAGGTTATACTGTACTTGTTGTTGACTTTACATCAGCAATGAGTTTTGAGTTGTTCAAAGAAATCATTGACAAAACTGTATCGGATCAAACACTATTAGTTGGATTTAGTACTACATGGTTTCCTTACAGACATGATGCTAGACCAAACAGCAGATATAGTGTAGGTACTAGGACTCTACAAAAACCATCGCCTTGGGACGACTTTAGTGTTGAAGAACATGATTGGTACCGTAACAGTTTAAGTTATAGATTTAGTGGAGATGGCATAAAAGACTATGTAGACTATATTAGATCTAAAAATAAAAAGACCAAGGTAGTAATTGGTGGTGGTAAAAGTTACGAATACATAACTGAGCCTAGCGTTGATAATGTATTCATAGGATATAGCGAAAATCAAATGATTGATTATTTGCACAGTATCAGCGGCAAAGGACCTAAGAGGTTATTTAATAAGATTATTAATTACGATATAAAAGCACAGAGCGGAGACTTTATATTCAACGAAGCCATTACAGAATATCAAGATTCGGATGGCATAACATCAGAAGAAGTTCTTACTATTGAGTTTAGTCGAGGCTGTATTTTTAATTGTAGTTTTTGCAGTTATCCGCATAGAGGACAAAGCACTAGGGAATATGTAAAGTATCAGGAAGTCATTAGAAAAGAAATGATGGACAACTGGGAAAAATGGGGAACCTACAAGTACCTAATTACTGACGACACTTTTAATGATTATACAGATAAGTTGAGATTGATCAATGAGGTAATACAAACACTACCTTTCAAACCTCAGTTCTGGGCGTACTTAAGAATGGATCTTATATCTGCAAATCCAGAGCAAGCACAGCTAATAAAAGACATTGGCATTGTAGAAGCATACTGGGGATTAGAAACTTGGAATGATGCAACTGCCAAAGCAGTTAAAAAGGGCGGCAGTCATAAAAAGAAAATTGAAGGTTTAAAAATAGCCAAAGAGTGTTGGGGAGATAGTTTGTACCTAACAGCAGGTATAGTTATTGGATTACCTAAAGACACTATCGAAAGCGTCAAAGCAGTTAGTCACTGGTATGTTGAAGAAGGCCATAAGTATATTGACTTGTTAACCTTTTGGCCATTGAGTCTTAGAGCAAACACTGATCTTGATCAGTATATGTTCTTGTCCGAGATCGAAATGAATTTAGAAAAGTTCGGATATAACGTTCCTAACGACTTAACTTGGACTAGAAGTGACGAAGGTGATATTACTTCTAAAGAGCAGGCTGATGCATTAATGTTTGAATGTAATGCTATCGTTAAAGATTACTGGACTATTAAAAGAGTAGTTTGGGACTATAGTCATTTAGAAAAAATGTGGCCCAGCAATTCAAGAACTGAAACAGTATATAATTATATTACAAAACATTATTATCCTAATTTGTTAAAGAATTTAAGATAATCAGTGCTTCTTGTTGTATCGTAGAGCTTTAACACTCTTTCTCTTTCTTTAGAAACTTCTTCAGCATTATTAACTGGCGCATACATAAAATTATCAATTGATTGCACCAAGTTTAACATATCAGTATTTTCTCTAAATATTTTGTAACTAGAATTCTTCTTTAGATATTCATTGACAACTTTAGAGATTTCTTTCTTTTTATCCAAATCTAAATATTGAATATTAAAATAATCAGGATACATGACAAACTGAAAATTTATAATAAATCGTTTCTTATATTCTTGACTTAGTAGTTCCCAGTGGTCAAATATTTGTGGCAAATCAAAAATATTAAATATACTCCAAGTAGTACTTAATTTAACTTCTATTTGGTCGTTTGACATTATTGTCTTAAGATTATTATAGAAATGATCGTAGTTTGCTGGATACCTAATATAGTTAAATTTAACAGGATCAACATGATCATAACTAACCATGATAATAGGATGTTTGAAACTACTAAAGTACTTTAACATTTTTGGATTAATCGTAGTTAAATTTGTAATCATAGACAACATCATATTCTTAGAATAGCCTTGATCAACACAGTGCCTGATAAGTTCAAGTGCCACTGGATTAACTAAAGGTTCTCCGCCTACTAGATTTAATTCTTTTGAAACACTGAGACTAGGATCTAAATTTTTAATTACAGAAGAAATATCAATGTTCTTAGGGTTATATTCGTCTAATGATATATTAAGTTTCTTAAGTCTTTCGTCAAACATTTCAATTAGTTTTGGAGGAGTTTCTCCTTGCTTAATCCATTGCTCAACTTCTTCTTGATGTTGACTACTAGCTCCAGGGTAACATGTAATGCATTTTAAGTTACATAACGTTCCTACTTTAATATTAAGCATAGTAGGTAAGTCTTCAACTACGCCTTCTGTATAAAACCCTTCTAACTCTTTTATACTTTGTTGGCGCTTACTAAACACACCAGATGCTTCGTGTTTCCAGCAAGTTTGACAAGTCTCATTTTCAACTCCGTCAAGTAGATCCTGTCTAAGTTGTTTATAAAAGTCACTGTTCCATACTTCTACAATACTGTCCTTTCGCATATTGTAAGGAGTACCGTCCCCTTTTATTATTGCTGTTTCCTCACTATAGCAACATACCCGATAGTTTCCATCGTTGGTTGAACTTATGTGTACGAAAGGCAAAGGACAAAACTTACTCATATATTTTTTTGTAAATCTCTGGTAAAGGATCGCCTGGCCATTTTATATAATCGTTAAACGCATGTTTGATTAACACAGACATGTCTAGTTTGCCGTCAACACTTAAACTCTCTACTAATTCTAGTCTATCATCGTTGAGAATAGGCTTATAAAAATTCATACTAATTGGTTGCTCTGCATACTCACTAGTACTATAAAATACAAAAGCGTGAAGTGTATCCTTATTATCAGTGTAAAAACATTTTGGATAGAAGTTTGGCTTGTACAGCTTTGCTGTATGTAAGTCTTTTGTAATTTGTTCTAGTTGTTCTTTGTAGTTTACAGGCAAGTAACTTTCAGCAGTATTATTATACCATTTAAAAACAATTCGCCTTGCGTATGGATTAATTTCGAGAACTTCAGGCGCCCAACTATATTGCAGGACTTTCAACAATGTATTCTTTTCTCTGTTAAAGCTAGATTCAATTAACTCGGTAGGATACTTACCATTTGTTGGATTGAAGTTCATACAGGCAGTTGTGCCGTTAATTTCCAAAAAGAATATACCCTGGTCGATTATTTCCATAGTGTATTTAATACGCCATAAATACCTCATGGATAATAATGAAGCACTAGTTCGTTGGTTGTTTGCAAAACCAGAACGTATAGATTGGTTAGAATTAAAGGTACCATTTGATATAAGTCAATGGGAAGAAGAAGCCAAACAAATAGAGCCTTACTATGTTTCTCACAGAGGATCCGAAGAACATGCCGGATGGACTAGTTGTTGTTTACACGGGCTGAGTGTTGATAAAACAAACGGATACGAGTTTTATCAAGACACCGATGACGGATACAATTGGACAGAATTAACTAAACTTGCTCCAAGCATAACACAATTTTGGAAGTCATTTCCAGCAGAGTCTTACAAAAGAATTCGCTTTATGAAATTAGCCGCAGGCGGCAGAATTAATTTACATAGAGATTGCGAGCCCGAGGACTTACAAGGGTTTGACCCGTTTGAACACGACTTTGCTTTAAACTTGGCGATTGTACAACCAAAAGATTGTGTTATGACGGTTAACGGAAAAACAGTACCTTGGGTTCCTGGGATGAGCATACTTTTAAATGTAAGCAAAGACCACGAAGTAATTAATAATAGCAGTCAAGATAGAATTCACATGATTGCACATTTTAAGGTTGGAAGTAGAAAAGATGAGTTCTGCGAACTTGTCAGTAGGAGTAGATCTTGATCAAATACGGAAATAACGACCGCGAAATTGTAGTATGCGTACTAGATCAAATTGATCAATGCATACCTTCTTCTCGTAATTTAATTAAAAATGTAAGCGACCAAACACTTTTTAAATTAAGTGAAAAGTTTTTTATAGTAGTAAGTAAAGACTTAGAAGAAATGCTCATGTTTGCTAGAGCATTTTTTAAAGCAGCAATTATCGTACCTACAGGTATAGACATTCTTGATGTTAGTGTAGTTGATATAGAATTAACAGATGAATTTCAAATTATAAATTTAAAAGATAAAGCTAAAGACATTCTGTTGCACAAAGCAAACAAGATGGATCTAGCTAATAATATTTTTTACGTTGACGGATTCAGTGAGCAAAACTTTGAAAAAAGCCTTGAGTGGCAAAATAAAAAATTTAGTCTAGGCCACGGCGCATTCTTTTATCCAGTTAATAACGAGCCAATGCATGATTTACAAATGCCAAAGATACAACAATTGGTTACACCTGCGGCAGGACTTAATTGGGTCGATTATTTAAATCGATACGGCTATGACGAGAATACTACAGTTCGTTTTTATGATTATAGTTACCTAGCATTAGAATGTATGAAAGAAGTTGTGTTACATTACAATGGTGGATCCTATAAAGATTTTATTATGAAACTAGGTCGTAGTAAATTTAAATTTATAGGAAGGGAATGGGATTACGGCTTTGCCAGTATGTATAACGATGGCGAGCCAGAGAACTGGTTGCATATTGCTAACACAGTTAAATTTGATTTCGTTCATATTAATATACTTGAAAATTTTGATGTAAAAAGTTTAGTAGATGATCGCCCAGGAACGTTTATTAATTTCAGTAACATATTCAGCTATTACTTGACTAGTGCATTTTACAGTTTAAAGACAAGACTCGATGCCGAACAACGAATTATAAATGACTTAATGAGTTACGATTGTTATGTTGGTTTTGTTACAAGATCTGGTAATGCGTATCATAATGATCCTTTACTAGCAGGTCATATTAGTAAATTTAGTAGCATTGAAAAACTACGGTTACCTACATGGTATGAAAATAATTGAAATCACTGTAGACGACTCCAACGAAGATAGTCAGCTTCGCTCTATATCCAACGAGTATGATTATGCTATTGTAACTCGTGTAGGACATTCTTTTCTAAACAAAGAGTCATTTGTTAACGAATTAGAAAATAAAAAATTTTTCATTATAGGGCACATTCTTGATAGAGAACCTATCAGTGGTTACTACGAACTACATGTACAATGTTATGTTATTCACTTGCCCACGTATAGAGAGATAGGATCTCCCAACATTGGACAACAGAAGTTTCATGCACCACACGCCCAAATTTCTCCAAGACGCAGTGATGAGAACTATCATGATGACTATACACCGTGGTGGGTAGAACCTGGAACAAGAAAAAGAAATTACGAACATAAAGCACACGGTTGGAATATATTAAGTATTGCATTTGAAAAGAATCTACCAGTATTGGTGTTTAACAGTATAATGCGTAATGCAAAGGAATTTAATTATGAAATTAATAGGTAATACCGGCGACAAAATCTTGTGGGATGCCGTTGTCGAAAGTTGCTCTAATCAGGAAGGACAAACTCTAATTTATAATAGGGGCTCATTTCCTAAAACTGAGGACTTTGACAAAATGGATGCAATGATGCAACAGGCAGGCTACAAGTACGGAACAGACGCAGTTGAATGGACAAACTTTTTTCCAGGCCAGCACTTTGATCAATTAGTTGCAGATGCGTTTGCAAAGATAGTTAACGCAACTCCTTGGATGGTGTGGATCAGCAGAGTACGTCCAGGTAAAATGACACCGTGGCACTGGGACGCACATCAGGCCATTGTTGAATTTAAAAAGTTACCTAACCCTGTTAGATATACTTGTTATATACAAAAGCCACACGACGGCCATGTTAGTATTGTTGAAGATACTGTTATATACAAACCTGAGCAAGGATCTATATATCAATGGCCTACATGCTATTCATGGCATGCAGGTTTAAACTGTGGGTATGCCGACAAGTATATGTTTAACTTTTGGGGATACCAATCGCAGACTGAATGATTAAACACCATTTAGCATCAAAGCCGTGTTTTTTCCAGTCATTGCTACAATGTAGTCTATAAGCGTCCATGGTCATCATAGACTGTTGTTTCCAAGGAAAAACAGTTTCTAAACTTAGTCCTTCCAGTGCTTGCTCTGTGTGTTGACTAACATGATTATAATTTGCCATGTCAAAGGGTTGATTTGTTTTTAACTCTACATCAAATATCTCAGCACCGTATGCTCTACGATACTGATACTGTTCAAACATAACTGTACTAATTCCAGACCAATCATCTGTAAATTTTCCATCACGTTCCGCCGCCAACGGAATCACGTAAGTGAATGACGGCAGTCTATCTGGCCAATTGTAAACATGATCTGTGTGCAACGGCAAACTATTAACTGCTCTACGAACAAACATATTGTCTATTTTAAAGTCGCCCCTAACAGACTTAATCTTATCTACAGTTAACGCCATAACTTTGTCGTAGTTAGGATATTCTGGATTGATGTTTGCCAACGCACTTCCGCCTTCCCAGAATAAATGCCACGTAGGGTTGTCAACAATTAAACTAGTAAGCTCTTTAAACTCACCTGGTGTTAAAAACTCTTCTACTTTGCTAGAATGTTTTCTTTGACGCATCATGTCGATTCTTTGTTCATCAAAATCAACTTTTTGATGTTCCTTCCAAGCAGTGAATACTTCTAAACAGTGATCAAAGCCTGGCTGATCTTTATACATTATTGGAGGTGCGTCGCTCATATCTTACCTGTTATCTTTAGTAGTTCCGGAACATCTTCAATTTCAACTTTAAAGAATAAGTGTACTCTAATTTCGTTGCTTTGATTTAACACAGAATGCTGCTGTGTTGTGTTCCACGCATATATACTACCGTCTGCTGGATAGTGTTCCCAATACACCGGTTCTTTGTTTTCGTTATCCCATGTTAGAAAACTTTTTTCAGGACTGTACAAAGGCAAGTGTATATGCCAGTGGCTGTCTTGATGTGAAACTATTCCTCCTCTAGGAGGTGTTTCGCTTAGACTTAACCATTTTGCCATAGGAATTTTCTTTAGTAGCTTTTCTGCAAATCCAAAAACCATAGGATTATCTTTTCTCAAAATAGGATTGTATGTATCAACAATCCACGGAGCACATATATCATCTGTTTCTAAATGAGATTGTATAGCCCATCCTCCAGGATGCATTTCGTAAGCAACGTTTTCAAATCCATACCATGCTTCTTTTGTGAGACGCTTTTCTCCTTCGTAGACATCCCAACGTTTGTCAGCAAAATCTCGTTTTAAAATTTCGTAGTATTCTTTAGCTTCTTCTAAATCAGCATATACTTGTAATTTAATTGCTAGTTCGTCTAATGGTTTCATTAATAACTCTCTATGTGGTTCACGCCTAGTTGTTCACGGAACGCATCGGTGAACTTCCCGTCAATTCTCAAACCGTAACTTTGTTCCATAATTCTTTCGCCGCCGTGCCAATCAGTATCATTCCACCAAGCCGCACGGCAATTGATGTAGGTCTTATTTTTAGTTTCTGGATCCCACAAGTAAAATGCTTTCTTGGTATTGGGACGAATGTGTATAAATTCGTTACGGTGCGGAGTAATAACATTTACACCATTTTTAGCATCTAAATCTCTATGTTCAAACGGAATACCATCTGCTTCACAATGAAAGAATATGACGCGACCAATGTCTTGAAAGATAGTTCCTACCATACTTTCAACCCATTTAACTACGTTAGGAAAATAGTGTGCCTCTTCTGTTAGTTTGCGAGGTGCAGTTCTGTCATCCCACGATCCTTCTTCCCACAGAAAATAATAAATGTAAGGATCGTATGCTCCCATTGCCATTTTAAGAAAACGTGTGAGCTTATTACGCATTCTGTAATCATTGAAGTCTTTACAAAAGGCACTACCTGCTAATTTAATTGGATCGTTGTTGTCCAAAGCCATGAATTCTTCTAGAGCTTGATACATTGGTTTCCAATTTGGAATATAGCTCATGTTTTCAAATGTGAATCCAGGCTTCATCCATGTACCTTCTTTTGCATACATTCTTGCTTCTGCAAACCCTGTAATAATCTCTGGTTGTAGTTCTTCAAATTTGGCCAAGTCTACATACTGTTCCATGTTAAAATAGGGTTGGCCGTTAATACCTCTTAGCATATCTATCCTTGATAATTAAATGTATGAATTACGAATACTACTACAACAATGTACCCGGACATGGTCAGTGTCGCAACAATCTTATTTACACCAGTTTAGTTAGCCCTGATAAAAAAGTATTTGTGCAATGGTATTTCAATGATACAGATTATCACAAAGATCAAAACCAAGTAGTAGATTCAAAATTGATGGGTGAAAAGTTCCAAAGAGAACTGCATTTTTTAAGTAACATGGCTTGGCATAATCCAGACATGGTCCCAAAAATACTTGAAGTTAACATTCCTGAAAGAAAAATTTACTTAGAAATTGATGGTCCAGATTTTTGGGAACAAGCAGGATGCGATCAAAAAAACTTTGATAAAGTATTGCCTGATTGGCAAGAGCAAATGATTTCGATAATCAAAGCGCACAAAGAGCGAGGATGGTACAAATACAGTATGCATCCTAGTAGTTACTTTGTTGTAGATGGAAAGTTGAAAAGCATTAATTACTTTTTTACCTACAGTAGTAATGAAGGACCTATTAGCATTGCGGATCATGCTAGTCATATCTACAGTACTAGGCAAGAAGAAATAAAAAAATATATTTTAGATTTAGGAATTAGTTGGGAAAAACCGCACTCGCTGCCACTCATGGAAAAACTCTGCTGGAATAGTTTTAGAACTAACTACCCCGCAGAGTTTATTGAAAAGGTACTTGCTATATTAGTTTAAGTCGACCCAAGCACTACCGTTGTAGCCTTTGAATGTTGTACCGTCTAATACAATCATGCCTGCTTCTGGTGGGTTAGGTAATGATCCGCTTACTTGTGCAACTTTCATAAATCCGTTTACACGCAAGCCGCCGCCGTCTACACGAACTCTCTCAACGCTGTTAGTGAATAAAGTAACAATTCCATCGCTTGGACTGAACATACCAGTATCGTGTCCGCCTTCATTACCGCTGAATGTATAACCATTATCAAAATCACTAGCATTAGCCTGTTGTCCTGCGTAGAACAATGAAGCCTTAACATTACCGTTTACATCAAGTGCTTGAGCGGCATCATCAACAATAGCGCGGCCAATAGTTACCCAGCCTTTTCTATTAATAAAAACGCCTTTTGCATTTGCTACGTTATTGTCTGGGAACGTTACAAAACCAATTAGTCCTGGAACTTTTGTTGTAGAAACTGTATCATTTGGATCAACAAAGTGTCCTACAATACTTGAAATCAAATATCCAGACCCTGTGTGTCCCCAGCCTGAACTTAGTCCTAATGCATCTGCAGGTTGCACAGCAGCCAAAGCAGATAACGTTCCTCTTGATGAGTAGTGGTCAATAGCACAGCTAGATGCTTGAGGACCATCAGTTAAACCTTTTAGTGTTAATAGTGTAGTAGGTTCGCCTGTTCGTTGCATTACAACGCCAGTTGTACTTGTTGAAGTACCAACAGTTAAGTCTCCAGCTTCAACTGAGATTGTAGAACCGTTTAAACTTATTGTTCCATTACTTAACACACCAGAAGATGTAATGTCCCCCGATGCGGAAATATATCCAGTTGCATCGATATTTCCAGTTATATCTAAACTACCCGATCCTGTAATATCGTGTGAATTTAAATCTAAGTCTCCGCCTAGTTGCGGACTTGTGTCGTTGACAACATCAGTAATTCCAATTCCATCAAGTGTTACTGTAGCATTTATTTTGCCTAAAGTATCATCATATTGAAATTGAATGTTTGTGTGACTACCAGTTGAAAACAAACTAGCCGCAGCATCTTGTGCTAATTCTGTACTGAAAAACTTGTTGTTAACACCGTTTGTTAAATCGTCAGCACTAAGACCAGCTACTTCTAGTGTTTGATCCATGGCATTGTATGTAAGTCCGTAGCCTGCAACTTTATCGCTTACTACAGGCACTCCGCCAGCAGTAACCCCGTCACCAACCCATAGTTGCTGTCCGTCGGTTGTCCATACTATTTCGCCAGTTTCAAATACTCTTCCTGAACGCTGAGCATCTGTGCCTCGTCTAATTCTTAGCGCCATTGTGCTATTCTCCGTTATTTTTAAGTCTGTTAGACTAATACACAGTATTTATTCAAACGAAGAAAAGCACACTCGTAAAAATAGGGCCCGTAGGCCCTATTATGTGCTAGTTTAATTACTGTTTGGGAAACGGCCAGTCGTTAACTTCGATAGGCTTAACATAACGATACCGCTCTTGGTTGCCTGCAAAACGGTCCTTAGAACCCTTTTCGTAACCCTCGCGATAGTCCAAACGTTCTTTGCCGTAGTGGTCATCTGTAGCATTATAAATGCCTTGGAAGCCGGCACTATAGCCCTTATAGAAAGCACTAGTACCAGTTTTCATAACTTGCGGACGATAGCCGGTGCTTTGTACAGGACGAGTAAATGCTTGATCTGCTTTATCAGCATCGATTTCGCCGACAACTTCGTAACGGCAAGCACGACCCTTAGTTTCGTTGTAGTCACTAGGAATGCTAACGACATCGCGGGGATTGATTTTAACAATCACAATGCGCTCGCCACCAAAGTGGTTCAAGTAATCCTTAGAGCAGAAGTGCAAGCCAGTTGAGCAAGTACGATCCTTGTTGTCATCAACATCAAATCGTTCCATTTCAACAACCTGTCCAACAGAGTTATCCATTGTACCACTGTGTACGTCAAAATAGTTAGCACGGACTTTCTTATAAGCAAGGAAGTGGCCGTCTGGAGTAATAGGCAACTTGCCCTTTTCCAGGAAACCGTACAGCTCGTCTACTGCCCGTTTGCTAGGATTTTGGTACAGGTTCTCCATGAAATGGACCATGGGCTCGATTGGAAAGCCTTCGCGCAGCATATCAATCATTTTAACAGCTAGTCCAGTGTGCAACTCACGGCCCTTCCAGAACAGAGTTTCACCTTGGATAGAAACGTTGCCCTTGCCATAGTTAAGAACAATCTTCTTAGGTTCGATTGCGTCCTTTACGGCATCCCAATCACTTGCCTTGATAGCATCAACTACCTTTTGATAGGTAATGTGCGTTTTATTGATAGTGTGTGGTTTGTTATCAATAACAACAACAACATTATCGCCTTGAATCAAAAACGGATAGCTCATTTTAAATACCTTTCTGTGTGTCAATCACATTAATATAATCTGCCAACTCAACGCTTGGAACACTACGCAGGTATTGCAACAGCGGATAGCGAGCATTTACCTGACGGCATTCTTCTACGTACTTCTGAACTTGTGCTTCTGGGCTAAAAGTTACGCCAACGGCATAACGGTTACACAAACGCTTCAGGCTCTGTTCGTTATAACGAATCTTATCAAATCCCTTGAGCTTATTTACAAACGCAACATAAGGACTGCTGGCGTTAGTAATTTGGCTCGTAACATTGTAATTGTAGCTAATATTGCTCATGTTGTCAATAGCCTGCAATACCAAACTCATAATCAGTTTGTTATCAATTGGCTTGTTCAAAACCGCCGCAATATGCTCTTCAATGTTAACCCAGTTCTTTTGAGTTTTGATAAACTCAATGTCACCTTTACGAACACCATAAATGGTAGTCTTCAAACCATCGATACCACAGTCCTTCAAGTCATTGTAAAACTCTTTAGCATTACCCAAACCAAATTTGGACTCGATGTTAAAGCCACTCAAAGGCAAGTAATAGTGAATAGTGTTAGCATCAAAGCTATCAGCCTTACCAGCATCACGCCACACCATTTCCTTCTCACGATAGTAACCACCATTGCCACGTTCTTGTAGCGACAAGATAGTGACATTTTTAGCAACACCTGCTTGACGTTCTTTCTTCAAAAGCGCACCCGCCTTAGAAACATAAGCAGAAGGAGGATTGCTAATTGCCTTCAAGAAAGCCTTGAGCTTCATGTCTTTAGTCTTGTCTGCACGATCCAACACGTAGACATAAACACTATTGTCCGGTTTGTTTGTACGATAGTCAAACTTAGCACGTTCAACAGCACCAATGTTAGTATCGTTCTCAATAAAGCGAACACGGTCACTGACAGTAAAGCCCCAGTAATGAAACATGTCGTAACTATTAGTTTGCGGATTACGCTGGTCACTATAGCTGGTACTATTCTTCAAGTTAGAGTACGCTTTGCTATTTTTAGAATAGTCAAAGCCTCGAACGACAATGTTATACTTCTTAGCAAGCTCGTCAATACCCAACTTGAATTCTTTGGTGCCGCCGTAACGGTTAGCATCGTAAGTTACCAAGTTAGTGTCAATGGCATACTTCTTAACAGCCGTAGACCACAGACTATGATTAGAACGCTTGGCAAGGAATACGGCACGATCCCACAGGTTAGAAATCGCATCTGCTTCTTTAGCCAGCACAGATGCCAGTGCAGTATTCAACGATTCCAGCTTAGTCTTAATAGCTGCAATAGTTTGCGGAATATAAGACAAGCCTTCACGTGAAGCTTGGAAGTCCAGTTCGCCGATACCAAAGTGCATTTCCAAACCACAGTTCAGTAGGTGACGCAAATCACCTAATGAATTGTCTGCTTGCGGAATCTCAATAGGGTAAGCAATATTACCCATGATAGCAATGCTACGACGACTGTCTTTGTACGAGTGGACACCCGGAATAATATCTTTGTCCAAGTATTCAACATTGCGGAATTCAAAATTAGACTTGCCGCTTACAACAGGACGCAGAGCAAAGTAAGTATATACTTGACGAGCTTCGTCGACAAACTTAGAAAAGTCGTATTGGTCATTAACACTAAATTTAACTTCAACGCCCGAAGGTTCGTCAGACTGTTCGTTAGTCATCAATGCAATACTAGGAACGCCTTGCTCATTGATAAAGGCAGTATAGATACCTTTTACACCATCCTTAACAGCGGTTACAGTAAAGTTATCAGTGTAAGAAAAAGGAGACTTACTACCGAGACCAAGAGCACCAATAAACTCGTTTGAATTAGTTTTAGTAGACTCGAAATAAGTTGTATAGATGTTAGTAACTTGTTCATGATTAAGACCAATACCGTAGTCACGAATACTAAACCAAGGCTCCAATTGGTTAGGCAAATGCACATCAAACGGAACATCACTCTTGCCAGCAGCAATATGACTGTCCACAGCATTACAACTCAGTTCGCGGACGATAGCACGGATCTTGTTAGCATACAAGCCCGAGCTCAAAATGTTAAATGCCTTAGCAGAGTTGCGAATACGGAACTCGCCAATTTCGCCCACATTGGACATAATTGCTTCGTTTTGGGGAGTAGTATTAATGATTGCCATTGTAAGCCTTTCGGTGCTTGTTTGTTTAGTATGTGTATATTATAACGCAGATATCCTGATATGTCAACTGTCGATGGTTTCAAAATTTGGAGTCATTGACAGGTTTCTGTCCAAAATAAATGGGCCCAAAGGCCCATTTTGGTTAATCAATCTTTTCTATGCGAGCTCTCCAGTAGTAGTCTGGGCTACCGCCTTCTTCCCAATGTGCAGCATACTTTTTGGCTTCTTCTAGTGTAGTAAAGAACTTAGTATCGTTTGGGTCAACTCTTTGTCCCCAACCACGCTCATATTCGGTTACTGTGACTTTATAGAGTCCGGAAAGTTTAACTTCTGCCATTTTGGGCTCCTTTCTTACTAGGCTTTTAGTATAGCATCTTAGCCAGAAAAGTCAACCAAAAAAAAAGGTGTTGTATTTCTACAACACCTTTTCGAAAGCCTAGTCTTTGCGTTGCCCAGGCTCTCTATACTTAAAAGGCGTCCCAGTAACGGTAGCCTTGTTCCTTGACTTTGGTAAGCACAAGGGTGTTGCCGTTTGACGCAACGAAAATATATTTGTTGCCGTTGTCATCAATCTTCTTAAGGTGGGCAGGTTCGAAAACCATACCGTCCCAATCCCATTCAATCTCACCAGTTTCCTCGTCTTTTTCGTAAGACTTGTAGTTGATGTGAACACGCTTGTTCAGCGGATTGCCGTGCCATTCCTTTTCTTCAAAGTTAGTTTCAGCAAGTTCTTCGCCGTTGATCATAAGTTTGATCTTGTAGCGAGATTCTTCTGAGTACTCTGGCTTGGCGTTAAGGAACAACATAGCCTCTTGAGGAGTTTCTCCAAAGCGGTTCATTTCTTCAACAAGAGCTTTGAGCATGTCAAAGTTAAACTGTCCAAATGTACCAGCAATACCGATAATCTTCTCAATATGCTCTTTGGCCTTAAGGTTGTCTTCGCAGTATTCACGAATGAAATCTGCTTCAAGTCCTTTATATTCCATTGAGTAGAATACACGAGCTGGACGATTTCGCATGTGTTGGT
>JACCDJ010108726.1_pt1 | contig 15413 bp, 14 predicted proteins | sample 7444481 | NCBI WGS metagenome assembly JACCDJ01 (sample SAMN15323435, study PRJNA562643) | freshwater metagenome | isolation source: river surface water | place: USA:Blue River Watershed | collected 2017-08-15 | reverse complement strand
GCAACAGGTGATTCCTACACCTATGCATCTCTTGGCTCTGGAGCCGGTCGATCCGGTTGGGATAAGGGCGACTATGACTTTGCTTGGTCGGATACCCCGCATGCAACTCCAAAAGATCCAAATACAATTCACGTTCCAGTGACCGCTGCGCCAGTTGCTGTGATTTACAACTTGCCTGGCGTTGACGAGCAAATCAACCTCACACCGGAGATTATTGCGGAAATTTTTGCTCGCAAGATCACCATGTGGAACGATCCAAAGATTAAGAAAGAAAATAACAAGACAATCAAGACTCCAGTCTTTAAAACTCAAAAGATTAAAACAAAAGTAAAGGGAAAGACTGTTACAAAGACGGTTATCGCAGTCGATAAGAAGGGCCAACCAGTAGTTGGTTCATACAAGACCCAGACCGTCGAAATTGATTTTCCTAAGCTTCCCATCGTTGTTGTCTATCGCTCCGACTCCTCAGGAACATCGGGCGTTTTCACCAACTACCTCGCAGCTCGCGCTGCAGCTACGTGGACAAAGGCTGGTAACAATGACTTCACCGCCTCCTTCCCAGGTCAAATCAACGACGCTGCGAACTTCGGCGCTCTTCAAGGAGCAAAGGGTTCTGAGCAAACTGTGCCGCTGACGGCACGTATTGCCGGTGCGATTACCTACGCAGAATCAAACTATGCAAAGCAGAACGGTTTGCCAGTTGCAAAGATCAAGAACAATGCTGGTAACTACACCGCTCCTGATGCAGCTGGTGTCTCGGCTTTCCTTGGTTCAGCAACAACAAATGCAAATGGAACGTTGACTTTGGATTACAAGACAACCAATCCAGCTGCATACGAATTGGGCACAACCTCTTATGCCCTCGTTTCAACCTCTTACAAAGACCCTGCAAAGGGCGCTGCCGTAAAGGGATTGATGACCTATGTGCTCAATGAGTGCCCGAAGAAGTTCCCTGAGACAGAGTTCGCTGTTATCTCAGGAACACTGAAGACATTCAATGAAGCGCAGATTGCAAAGATTAAGTAATCACATACTCGATCTCAATCCTGTAAATGCCGCCTGGTTCTCCAGGCGGCATTTCTACTATGCAGGCAACTTCTCTGAAACCTTCTCCGGCTCTTGGCTAGCAAGTCGGAAGCCAACGCTACGTACAACATCAATAACATCTGGTCCGCCATTCCGTTTGATTTTGGACCGCAACTGCTGTGCATAGCTCTCCACAGAACCATTTGCTGCTTCGCGTAACGAGGTAACGGCAATAAGAACTTGTTCTTTAGGAAAAACTCGCTGTGGATTTTCCATGAGCAATTGCAGAAATCGATACTCAGAATTTGTGAGAAGAATTTCCTTGTCGCCAATTTTAAATAAATGTTCGGCGAGATCTATTGAAAGGTTTTCCCAGGTCAAAATAGTTTTGCGAGGAGCGCGCTGGCTTTCGCCCCGTCTCATCTGTTGCGTCACTCGAGAGGTCAAAATTCGTTGCTCAATTGGTTTGGTGACGTAATCATCAGCGCCAGCGCCTAGCGCCAATTCTTCATCGAGTACTTCGCCACGTTGAGTCAGAGCAAGTATTGGTACCGTCGATTGCGCACGAATCTGACGTGAGAGCTCGAGAGCTTCCAAGGGGGCGTGCCCGAGGTGGATAAGAACTATGCTGTAGTCCCGGATTGGGAAAATCTCGCGGGCTTCTTGAGCGGAGGAGACATCAAAAACCGCAAACCCCATGACCTCCAGATGAAGTTTGACGCTCATTCGATCGGACGAATCATCCTCAACCAAAAGGGCATTGGGTTGAGGCTCTTCAGTCGTCACTTTTGCACCCCATGCCCACTCGTAATATCGGTACTTTTAGCATACAACAGGACAATTCCCTGACCATCGAATTGAGCGCTAATCGAGAGTTTCTCTGCTAATGGCGAGTATCTTCACCTAGTTCATTCAATTGGAGGTGCCATGATCTCCAATTTGAGGAGAATCTGCGACCACCTGGCTGTCGAAAAAAATATCGAACGGGCAATCCAGCTCATCGCCATCAATGTCTGCTTTTCGGGAAATAGCTCACGTTTATATATTGGTCGATTTCATAGAGACCTCGAGCTCTCTAACTTTGCGAGTTTTGGCTTTGATGCACTTCCAGGTCTTATCCATTCCTATGAACGAAAATTCTTGCCGCAGTTGATGACAGATTCCATTCAATTAGATTCGGTAACGTTCATAGAACATGATTCGAGCTATCACGAGCTTTTTAATAAAGCAACTGGATTAAAAGATGATGACATTTGGCGAACAACAGTCATCATTCCACTGCTACCTAATTATTTCGGAGCCCTCTCGCTGCAGATTAAAATCTCTGATGAGGCTAGTAGTAGAGAATATTTTGATGCGCTTCGTTCAGTGATAAATCTTTACTTGATGCTAGATAGCAAAGCTACCCGTGCTCCGCGAGAGCGTTCGCGCATTCGAAAAGAGAATCGAAATGGCCCAAACCTAACCGAGCGCCAAGAGTTGGTGTTGGAGTTGATTCAGGAAGGGAAAACGAATAGAACTATCGCGCTTTCGATGGGCTATTCAGAGTCTCTCATTCGCCAAGAAACCATGGTGATCTACCGCAAACTTGGGATAGAAGGTCGGAGAGACATCAATATGAAAATTCCCGATGGTAGTTCTAGTTCCGATGACGACAAGGGCGGGTAGCAGGATTTAAAAGCGCGCCTGGCAGGAATCGAACCTGCGACAACCCGCTTAGAAGGCGGGTGCTCTATCCGACTGAGCTACAGGCGCATCAATAGCGTTAATGGTATCGGTTTATTAATAGAACCTTTGAGACGATAAAGTGCGCCCTATGGCTGAGTTCATTTACACGATGAAGAAGGCGCGTAAAGCGCATGGAGACAAGGTCATCCTCGATGATGTCACGTTGATGTTCCTGCCTGGGGCAAAAATTGGTGTTGTTGGTCCTAATGGCGCGGGTAAATCGACCGTTCTTCAGATTATGGCTGGTCTCCAGCAGCCCTCGAATGGCGAGGCATATCTTTCTCCGGGCTACACAGTGGGCATTTTGCTCCAAGAGCCACCGCTTAATGAAGAGAAGAATGTCCTCGAGAATGTGCAAGAGGGTGTTGCAGAGATCATGCAGATGCTTGCACGTTTCAATGAAATATCAGAGTTAATGTCTGCACCAGATGCCGACTATGACAAGTTGCTCGCCGAAATGGGCGATCTACAAGAGAAACTTGATCATGCAAATGCCTGGGAGATTGATTCACGACTAGAGCAAGCGATGGATGCGCTTCGTTGCCCACCACCAGATGCTGATGTAAAAGTTCTCTCTGGGGGAGAGCGTCGTCGAGTCGCACTCTGTAAATTACTTTTACAAGCACCCGACCTTCTATTGCTTGATGAGCCCACTAACCATTTAGATGCAGAGTCAGTGCTCTGGCTTGAGCAACATTTGGCGAAGTACAACGGCACAGTGGTTGCTATCACTCACGATCGATACTTCCTTGACAATGTGGCGGAGTGGATTCTTGAACTTGACCGCGGTCGCGCTTATCCCTACGAAGGAAATTATTCGACCTATCTTGAAACAAAAGCGCAGCGCTTAAAAATCGAGGGACAAAAAGATGCCAAGCGTGCCAAACGTTTAGCGGAAGAGCTCGAATGGGTCCGACAAAATGCAAAAGGACGTCAGGTTAAACAGAAAGCTCGTCTTGCTCGTTATGAGGAGATGGCAGCTGAAGCAGAGAAGATGCGCAAACTCGACTTCGAAGAGATCCAGATTCCACCAGGGCCACGCCTAGGAAATGTTGTTGTTGAAGTTGAAAATCTCGTTAAAGGTTTTGGCGATCGCTTGCTCTTCGATGGCCTTTCATTCACGCTCCCGCGCAACGGAATAGTCGGTGTCATCGGACCAAACGGTGCGGGTAAGACCACGCTCTTTAAGATGATTCAAGGACTTGAAAAACCCGATAGCGGCACGATCAAAATTGGCGAGACGGTTTCCATCTCATATGTAGATCAGAATCGCTCTGGTATTGATCCAAAGAAAACGCTCTGGGAAGTAGTTTCTGAAGGCCTAGACATCATGAAGGTCGGTCAAGTGGAAATTCCATCACGAGCATATGTTTCCACCTTTGGTTTTAAGGGGCCTGATCAACAGAAACCAGCTGGCGTGCTCTCTGGCGGTGAACGAAATAGATTAAACCTTGCGTTGACTCTAAAAATGGGAGGAAATCTCCTGTTACTTGATGAGCCAACAAATGATCTCGATGTAGAAACCCTTGGCAGTCTCGAGAATGCCCTCCTTAATTTTCCAGGGTGCGCTGTTGTGATTTCGCACGATCGTTGGTTCCTTGATCGTGTGGCAACCCACATCCTCGCCTACGAAGGTGACTCAAACTGGTTCTGGTTCGAAGGAAACTTTGAATCTTATGAAGCGAACAAGATTGATCGACTTGGACCTGAGGCATCTCGTCCACATCGAGTTACCTACAGAAAGTTGACGAGATAATGCGACACATCTATCCACTACAAGTCCGTTGGGGTGATCTCGATGGATTTGGCCATGTTAATAACGCAACTTATTTAACGTTTGTGCAGGAAGCTCGGGTTGACTTCACTGTTTATGCCCGACAACGTAAAAATCAATCACCCATTCTCTTTGACATGGTCGTTGCGCGAGCCGAGGTTGACTACATCGCACCCATCTATGAAGGTGGCGTCAATGCACATGTAGAGCTTTGGGTCCATCGAATTGGCACCTCTTCGTTTGGATTAGCCTATGAAATTCACGTTGATGGCACCGTAGTGGCAAAGGCGCGCACAGTACAGGTAGCTGTCGATATGAACTCCAAATCATCGCGACCGTTAGTCGAGAGCGAGAAGGAATTTCTTCAGGAGTACTTCGAAGGTGAGTGAGAACTTCTACGAGCGGTTCGGGGGCGCACCTGCTTTCGAAAAGCTTGTTGATACTTTTTATGAGAACGTTAAAGTCAATAATGTTTTGAAACCGATGTACCCCGATGAGGATTTCGCCGCTGCGGCTCGTCGATTGCGAATGTTTCTCGAGCAGTATTGGGGCGGTCCACACACTTATTCAGATGAACGCGGCCACCCGCGGTTACGAATGCGTCATGCGCCGTATTCAATTGGTGTTACAGAACGAGATGCCTGGCTTGCCTGCATGAAGCCAGCGGTAGCTGAGATGGCCTTGAGTGAGGAGTTGCACGCCGAGTTGTGGGGCTACCTAGAGGGTGCAGCTAATTTCTTGATGAATCAGTAGTTATTGCGAGTGATTTCCAACTTTTAATATTTCGCCATTACGTAGATACCACAGAACTCCGTTGTCATCGCGGATAGTGGTAATACGCATTCCTACGTTGACCACTACGCCACTAACTTCTAAAAGTTGAACGCGATCACCGACCCCATATTGATCTTCAATTAACATCGATAGACCAGAGAGTATGTCGCGAACAATTGTTTGTGCGCCTAAACCGAGAGCAACGCCAACAACGCCAGCCGATGTCAAAAGCGGTCCGAGATTGAAGCCGAGTTGATCAAGAATCATGGCGCCGGCAACAATAAAAGTCAGAGCGCTAACTGAACTCCGCAACAAAGCTCCGATTGTGCGTGCACGTTCTGCAGCTCGATTCTCTGCGCCGCGGTCAGTCTTTGCGATGAGCTTGTTCATGGAACGAGTGATCGCCCGTTTAGCTAAGAATTGAATAACAATGGCGATGAGAAGAACAGTAGCTATTCGAAGGGGAGCCCCAGCAAACCAGTCGGTGAAGTTAGTGAGCGCTTGGTTCATCGTGACATTCCCCCATCATTGGATAATCCTGTCCATCTCGAGATAAATGCTAGAGAGTCTGAAGTTAAATCGATAGTGCGGGTCAATGAACGCGAACCGTGTCCGACATTTCGCTCTGCTCGAATGAGAATGGGTCGTTCAAGCGCTTGATTCTGTGAATATTGAAGCTCTGCACACATTTTTCGGGCATGGAGTGGATCCACTCGGGTATCTCCTTCAAAGACGGTAAAAAGCGTTGCTGGGTAGCTCTCGCCTTTGCGAACTTGATGATAGGGCGAGTAACCGATGAGCCATTCAAATTCCTCTTCAATACTTGCCGATCCATATTCGTCGCTCCAGGTTGCACCTAGACCATGTAATTCATAACGGATCATGTCAAGAAGCGGTGCTGAGCAAACAACTGCGGCAAAGAGATCGGGTCGTTGCGTCAGAGCTGCACCAACAAGTAGCCCACCATTCGAGCCGCCTTCAATTGCTAATTTCTCAGCAGAGGTCCAACGATTGTCGATGAGGAACTTGGCAGCATAAATGAAATCATCAAAAACATTCTGTTTTTCGCCGCGCATTCCCTGGCGGTGCCACTCTTCGCCCTCTTCGTCTCCGCCGCGAATATTTGCAACTGCCCAAATGCCTCCAGCTTCTACCCAAGCAAGCGCAGTTGCTGAGAAGGTGGGATTTAATCCAACGCCAAATCCTCCGTAACCATAGAGAACAGTCGGACGAGGAGTAGTTGCATCTTCCGTGGGTGAGAGGATGAACATGCGCACCTGAGTGTCATCGAAAGAGGTATAGGTGACAAGTTGAGCAAAAACTTTTGGAACGATAACGGCGCCGGGGGGATCTGCATATTTTTTTACTTCGAGAGTTCTGCCATCGAATGAATAAATTGTTGGCGGAGTGATGTGATCGGTATATCCAAACCACGCTTCATGTCCACCTTCAGGGCGAACTGTAATTCCAGTAACAGTGCCGAGACCTGGAAGGGGAATGGTGCTCTGTCGCTCTCCAGTTTCGAGTGAGTGAACGGTAATTTCACTGACGGTATGGCGCGTCCAAAGCGCAATCAACATACTCGCTGGCATTAATGGTCCATCAAGAACAGCCCAGCCGCTCATTACAGCCTCAGAATCTTCGGCAACTAAATCTCGCCACTCTGCAGATTCGCCAACAGAGAGAAGTGTTTTTGGTGATGAGATGCAGATCCGACCTCGCGGCGCATCAAAATTCGTTCCGATTAATATTCGCCCATCACGGAGAGGTTCGAGAGAGGTTTGCGCATCGCTCTCCGCGCTTTGAATGAGAATAAATTTAGGTGCGCTTGGTGAAGAGGCATGGAGATCTGCTAACCAAAGATCGTTTCGCGGTTCAGTGCCCGCGCTTGCACTCAGAGTCAACCAACGTCCATCCATAGAGAGCGTGACACCGTAGTAATTTGTCATCTCAAGGCCAGAGCCGAATATTTCGATATCTTCGGAGGAGTTAGTTCCGACGATATGAAAATAGACGCGTCGGTGATATTGCCGTTCATCTTCTTTTAGTAACTCTGGAGCAAGGCGCCGAACATAATAAAAGGCTTTTCCACCAGGCAGCCATGCAATCGGGGAGTACCGCGCGCGATCTATCGGTCCATCGATAATTTCATGAGTATCAACATCAAGTACGTATAACGTGCTCTCTTCAGTGCCACCTGTTGAAAGTTGATAGGCGAGTTGATCTCCCTCTTTTGAAGGCTGCCAAGAATCCAAAGTTGTTGTACCAGCGGGATTAATCGCAAGTGGGTCAAGGAGGATTTCAAGTTCACTTGAAGAATCCTTTCTTGTGTAAAGAATCCCTAACTCATTTTCTGGACTGCGACGCATGAAGAACTCGCGCGCACCGCGCCATACTGGAGGTGTCTGATATCCCGCGCCGAGCAATTCGCGAAGCCGTGCGCTCCATTCAGAACGACCTCGTAGCGCTGAAAGGTGCTCCTGCCAAAGCGCTTCTTGCGCGCTCGACCATTGGCGCACCTCGTCAGAATCGCTCTTTTCTAGCCAGCGATACGGGTCGGCTACTGGTCGGCCAAAGATCTCGTCAACGAGCGGCTCACGGCGCGCAACGGGCGGTATCACCCCTCTAGCGTAGGCAAATCTTCATCGGATAGTTACCTATTTCCTACGCGTCAATGCTGGAGTTCTCCACCCTTTCTCACCAAGATAGCCCCATCGGGTGGTTCCCGAGTTCCAGAGGGGAGTAGTGATGCCTAACGCCCTAGTCCTCAATGCGACCTTTGAACCGCTCTGTGTCGTATCTGAGAGACGCGCGTTAGTTCTTGTTCTTAATCACCGAGCAGCGGTGATTGAAGAGTCTGGAACTTATATTCAACACCCAGCAGGAGATATCTCACTTCCTACTGTCATCCGCTTACAACGTTATGTTCGAGTTCCCTATCGCAATTCTGTGCCGCTCACGCGTCGGGCAATTTTTGCTCGCGATGGAGGAAAGTGCGTCTACTGCCAAGCGCCAGCTGCAAGCATCGATCACGTGATGCCACGTTCGCGAGGTGGTGGCCATACCTGGGAAAACGTTGTGTCTGCATGTCATCGTTGTAACCATGCGAAAGCCGATCGCACCCTTAAAGATTTGGGATGGAAGCTCAAGCGTCCACCGCATGAACCATCAGGTGCAGCATGGAGAATTCTTGGAACGGGCCGCGCAGATCCCCGGTGGGTGCCTTACTTGGAACCATTTGGCGTAGCTGCCCAGCGGGCGTAATTAGCTAGAGACTCAGATAAGGTAATACCACTATGAAAAATAAACTTGTTCTTCTCTTTCTCACATTGGGTTCTGCTCTGGTTGCTGCGCCTGCATTTGCAGTCGCGCAGGAGGGAAGCGCTGAACCTGGGCAAGGTCTCACCGCAGTTGAGACTGTGCTCTATTTCGTCCTAGCTCCATTTAGCCTTTTTCTCGCAATCGTGGTCATTGGATATGCAATTCATCGCCCGAAAGAGAAGCGAAATAATCCAGGCAACGCCCTCTCTGAAATTAAATAGTGAATCAGAACGAAGCAGAACGAATCAGATAGACGGGTAGGCGGGCGCCAGTGTCAAACCAAATCGAAACCTATATTGAAATTAAGTTAGAAAATCGCGATCAAGTAAGCGTGCTCTTTCGCTATGTTCTGATTGTTCCCATTTTGATTTTTGCTGCTGCATTTGCTCCTGGAGGAGGAGAAGCTCTCACTCTTGGACTCGGCATGATTATTTTGCCTGTCTTGTTAGCAATCGTCTTCCGTGGCGTCTACCCAAGTTACGCACTTCGATTTAACCAAGCAACTTTGGAACTTTCTACTCGAATTACCGCTTACGCGCTACTACTAAACGATAACTACCCTTCAATCGAACCAAATAGCACGGTGCGAGTAGTTTTTCCGGATATCGATGGCGGAAAGAAATTGAATCGATTGCTGCCGCTGGTGAAATGGTTGTTAGCAATCCCGCTCTATCTTGTCGGATTGATTTACACCATCTACGCACTCATTATGTTAGTTGTCGGATGGTTCGCAGTGATTTTCACCAAAGAGATGCCACAAGCAGTAGCAGAGGTACTTTTTGGTGCAACCAGATTTTGGAATCGCGTTTTTGGCTACGCATTCCTTCTCGTTACAGACGAATACCCATCTTTCAACCTCAACGATTAAAAGTTAAAGTTAAAAACGCGCATCCACTCGCTGGGCATTGATTGCTCGGGCAAGCGCATCCCGATTTTCGCTGACGAAACGACGCAGGGCAGCTGGGGCATCTTTCCCTGTTCCAGCTAGCCATCCTTCGCATTTAGCTAAGACCTCGTCATTTACTTGATACGAAGGGAAGAGACCGGTTACCACGGTCGATGCCAGCTCGTATGAGAGTTTCTCCCAGACGGTAATTAAGCAGTCGAAATATTTATCGATGTAACTCTTTGTGAGAACACGTTGTAGCGGCCTATTGAAGCCTGCGATGGTTGCATCATGGATGTGGTTGGAGAGTTCGCCACCAAGTGCGCTCTGCCATGCACTCTCCTTTGCCACAGAAGTTGGTATTGCTGCTCGAGCGGAGGCAGCGTTCTTATGACCACTAGCGGTGTTGTCGCGCTCTAACTCTGCATCAATTGCTGCAGTGGTGATTTTGCCACGCTCTGCAAGGCAATTAATAAAGTGCCAACGAAGGTCTGCATCAACAACCAATCCCGGAAGTCGGCCGTCGAGCATGTCTTTGATTCGCGAATGTTGACGATCTGAGAATGCGAAAGAGGCAAAAGAGCGGGCGTATTGCAATTGCATATCGCTACCTTCTTTTGCCTGCTCTAGAAGGATCTCTGCTCCATTTGCCACTTGTTCTCGAACCTTGTCTCGATTTTCATCGCAGGCATACAACTCGACTGCAGTGCCTAGTTGCATGAGCGTCATGGAGACAACCGAGACATCCTTTTCGGTCGCTAGGCCAGTGACTGCCATCGGTACGTATTGGCTGGCGCTGAGTTCACCATCACGGAGCATGTCCCAGGTTGCTGACCAACAGAGCGCTCGTGTTAAGGGATCTTCTACGCCAGAGAGTTTTTCGGTAAGCGTCTTCACTGATTTTGCGTCGAATCTAAGTTTTCCGTATGAGAGATCGCCATCATTTATCAGGATGAGGTCTCCCTCTTTCTCTCCAGTAAATGCATCAATAGCAGTCGATGCACCAACGACATCTAGTTCGTGGCTGATTCGTCGCACGAGCTTCTCTCCTACGAGATCATAAATTCCCACGGACATGCGATGTGGTCGGAGCTCTTGAGAACCAACCGGCATCTTTGGCGGTTCTTGTTTGACTACTACCGAGGAATATTTGCCATCAGTTACTGAAATTTCTGGACGTAAAGTATTTACACCAGCGGTGCAGAGCCACGTTGCAACCCACGGTTTGAGATCGCGCCCACTTGTAGCTTCGAGTTCGACGAGTAAATCATTTAATGTGGTGTTCTTCCAGGCGTGCTTTGCGAAATATTTCTTAAGCGCCGCAACGAAATTTGCTTTACCAACGTGGGCAACAAGTTGTTGGAGAACTGATGCGCCTTTTGCATAGGTGATGCCATCAAAGTTGGTCCGTACTGCTTCGAGGTCGTGCATATCTACAACAATTGGGTGGGTGGAAGAGAGTTGATCTTGGCGGTACGCCCAGTTCTTGCGCTCTGCATTGAAGGTGGTCCACGAGTTTTTGAATTTCGTTGCGTCGGCGAGCGCTGTATAAGAGGCCCACTCTGCAAAGGATTCGTTGAGCCACAGATCGTCCCACCATGTCATCGTGACAAGGTCACCGAACCACATGTGTGCCATTTCGTGGAGGATGACATTTGCTCGCCAGTTGTAATTCTTATCGGTAACTTTGCTTCGGAATACGAAGTAATCTTCAGCGAAGGTGACGCATCCTGCATTCTCCATCGCACCTGCATTAAATTCTGCTACCGCAAGCTGGTCGTATTTTTCAAATGGATAAGCAAGGCCAAATTCCCGTTCAAAGTACTCAAACCCTTGTTTCGTTATTAAGAAAATTTCGCTTGCATCTAGATGCTTCGCGAGCGATTTGCGGCAGTAGATACCAAGGGGAACTTCTTTTTCACCTTTATAGACATCGAACTCTTTGTGATACGGACCAGCGACCAACGCGGTGATATAGGTAGACATCACCGGGGTAGTCGTAAAGGAAACAAATTTCTTATCATCAGAGAGCTCTTTACTCTCGGCAACCGGGTTGTTGGAGATCACTTCCCAGTGTTTCGGAGTGATGGCGCTGAGGGTGAATGTTGCCTTGAGGTCAGGTTGATCAAAGCAGGCATACATCCGGCGCGCATCTGCGACTTCAAATTGTGTATAGAGATAAACCTCTGAGTCTGAGGGATCAACAAAGCGGTGCAGACCTTCACCTGTTACGGAATAGATAGCTTCGAGATCGACTACCAAGATGTTCTCTTCTGCCAAGTTAGAGAGATGAATACTCTCGCCATCGAATGCCGAAGCTTCGAGTGTCACACCGTTGAGCGTTGCGCTGTGCATTGTCTTGCCCACGGCATCGATAAAAGTGCTGGAACCTGGTGCGCTACTTCGGAACTTGACGGTGGTCTTGGCACGAAAGGTCTCGGCCCCGGTGGTGAGGTCGAGATCAACGTGATAGCTCTCGACTGTTAGGTGTGCGGAGCGAGAGAGGGCTTCTTCGCGAGTGAGATTAATTCCGGGCACTGGCTGACTCCTTGTGATTCTGAGGCTTATCCGAAAGGAAGAGGCCACTATCCAACCACTCGTGCGCTAGATATGTCCCATTGATGGCACCCTTGCCTTGTGGAACACCAAGAGCACCCCAATTCCATTCGGACTTACAAGTTACGTGGCGCCCGAATTACCCCTGCCCAAGAGGGGGCGATTGAAAGGTTGGGCGCGCGATTTATTCTGCCTATTTCAGGTACTCCAATTGATCCCCGCACCGAGTTTCCAGCAGCTAAACGTCGCGTCTTGGAGATTGGCAGTGGGATGGGCGAAGCGACAGCGCAGATGGCAGCGGCCGATCCAGATACTTCGATCATCGCAATTGAAGTGCATAAGCCAGGCGTTGGGTCATTGTTATGGCGTATCGAGAAAATGGCTCTCGAGAATCTACGAATCGTGCATGCAGACGTGAAAGAAGTGCTTGCAGAAAATTTTATGGACGGCAGCTTCGATGAGATTCGAATTTATTTCCCAGATCCTTGGCAGAAACTTCGCCATCACAAAAGGCGTTTACTTCAAGGGGACTTCATCCCATTGTTAGCAACTAAATTGATTCCGCATGGCTTATTACATATCGCTACCGATTGGGCGCCATATGCGCAGTGGATTGAATTGGAGTTCGAAAAGGCAAAAGAATTTTCAGGAGGCAAGGTTGCTAGACCTGCGCATCGCCCATTGACTCGATTTGAAGAGCAAGGATTAACAAAAGAACATGAAGTGACAGACTTTTTCTATTACAAGAATTAAATTTTAGAGCGGTGGAAGTTTTTTGCTCTCTTCGTACTCGCTAATCATGTCGATCCGACGAGTATGGCGATCTTCACCCGAGTAATCGGTGGCGATAAAAGCATCCACAATTGCTAGCGCCTCTTTTTCACTGTGCATGCGCTCGCCGATGGAGAGGACGTTGGCGTTGTTATGTTGTCGAGCAAGTTGAGCAATCTCTGGTTTCCACGCTAAGGCTGCGCGAATGCCTGCAACTTTATTTGCAGAGATTTGTTCGCCGTTTCCTGATCCGCCCAAGACGATGCCGACCGTGCCAGGTTCTGCAGATACTGCCTCAGCTGCACGGAGACAGAAGACTGGGTAATCATCGAGCGCTTCATATTCGAATGGTCCGTGGTCGACGACCTCATGGCCACTGAGGTGGCGGTGGCTGATGATCAATGTTTTATAGGCAAACCCTGCATGGTCGCTAGCGATATGGATTTTCATGGGGGGATACTCTCAGAAAAGAGAAGAGGCGCGGTGCATTTTCATCTGCACGCGCGCCTCGACTTTTAGGGGGATTTGGGGTTTTACGCGGATTTCTTTGTCGTAGTGGTCTTGACCTGCTTCACAACGACTTTGCCTTTGCTCTTTGCATTTGTTGCACCGGTGCTGGCAGATGCTGACGGAGCAGGAGCTGGCTTGGTGAGAGTGCCGTTGCTGCCCTTTGCTTTTGGAGCCTTACGTACACTTGAGATCTCGGCGATGATGCGCTCAGTTAAACCGGTCTTGCGCACAGTTGCTTGCGCTTCGGTGAGACGACCTGCTGCGACATCTGCGGTGATGCGATCAGTTGCTTCTTTTACGAGAGCTGCGACGAGTGCATCTTTCTTCGCACCTGCGATTGCTGTGAGCGTTTCGCCAGCATTGAGGCGAGTGACGATGTCGGCCCATGCAAGACCAACAGTGTCAGCGATTAGTTTTTCATGTGCAGCTTTCTGTGCCTCGGCTGCAGCTTTTGCTGCTGCTGGTGCGTTAACGAGTGCTTTGGTGATTGCATCGGATTGTGCCTGGGTGATGGTTCCGGCTTTGACGAGTTCTGCGAGAACTGCAATTAGGCCGTCACTTGCTCCTCGTGGACCCTTTCCGAAGTCATCATCGTGGCCACCCATTGGTCCGCCTTTATGCATTCCACCCTTAGGTCCGCCCATTGGCCCACCTTTAACATCCTTGGCGAATGCTGTTGCACCCATGCCAAGGGTGAGAGCTGCTACTGCTGTAACTGCAGTGAGCTTGATGCTCTTTTTCATCTAGTACTCCTTCTATTCATCGATCGCAGGGCCTCGCACCCTGCGGATACCCCAAAGGTTGCTCTATCTCTCTGTGGAGAGTAGTTGGGAACTCTTAGAGGCGTTTGTGAATAAATTGGGGGTTCGGGGACCAATTTTTCTCAATTATTTTGAGCTGATAATGGCTAAAGTCCAGATTTCAGGCGGTTTCTGACGGTTGTCAACCGAGAGTAATCGTTCTTCACTGTGAGGTAGCGCTCAGGTGCCTCTCAGTTTCACGGCTGGGAATTTCCCCCTCGCCTCAGCCATGGAGGCAATCGTGAGCATCTCAACTCTTCGTCGACCTGTCCTTACTCTGGTCTTAACCCCGCTTGTGGTTGGCCTTTCTGTTCAGCCAGTGAACGGCGCTTTCGCCGGTGAAGTGAAAAAGAAATCAATTCAAACTTCACCTATCAAGCGCGCCGGCAGAACAACAACTTCTGTCGTTGTTAATACGCTTCTTAATGGAATTGGTGCACCGAGTTCTTCGCTCGGAAGTAATGGTGATTTTTATATTGACACAGTTGGCATGAACATTTACGGACCAAAAAAGAAAAATGCATGGCCGATTCCAAAAAGTTTAATTGGTCCACCAGGTTTACCTGGCGCGAGTGGAAAGCCTGGCTCGAATGGAAAAGATGGGCGCGATGGTTCTAACGGAAAAGATGGAACTAATGGAAAAGATGGCGATCGCGGACCTACAGGAACTTCATCAGTTGGTGCAGGAGAAGTTGGACCAGCAGGTCCGGTTGGACCTGTAGGACCAGCCGGACCAACGGGTCCTGCAGGCGCGCAAGGAAGTGCAGGTGTTGCAGGCCCATCGGGTGCAGCAGGAGCTGCAGGTGTTCAAGGTGAAACAGGACCACGCGGTTTGCAAGGGCTTCAAGGTATTCAAGGTATTCAAGGTGATGTTGGTGCAACCGGTGCTGCAGGAAGTAACGGCGCCGCAGGTAGTGCGGGTGCAAAAGGTGATACCGGCGCACAGGGCATACAAGGAATACAAGGTGAAACTGGTCCCGCCGGACCCGTGCGAATTTTTACCGGATCTGTAAATTTCACTGGAGTCTTGTCTGGCAATGGTGGAACATCTAAAGAATCGAATTCATTTGCCACCCTAAATCCTGGAAAGAAATATTTTCTAAGAGCTCAGGTCTATGCGACTTCTGAAAACGCCGCTAATTATTACTTAGCCGGGACCGTCAATGCTTTCGGTGCAGAAGTTGTTCCCGTAACTAATTTTACAATTCATAATGGAAATGCCTATCGAAGTGCGACTCAGAAAATTGAGACTGTTGTTTCGATATTT
>JACCDJ011660319.1_pt1 | contig 15414 bp, 20 predicted proteins | sample 7444481 | NCBI WGS metagenome assembly JACCDJ01 (sample SAMN15323435, study PRJNA562643) | freshwater metagenome | isolation source: river surface water | place: USA:Blue River Watershed | collected 2017-08-15 | reverse complement strand
GCGAGCCGGACGGTAAGTCGCCGCTAATGAAGTTGGTGAAATAAAAAAGAAGCCCCTGTAAAGGGGCTTTTTAAGGTTTGGCAACTACAAGTCTAAAAGAATGACTAGCAGCGCCGCCAGTATAGCGGCAATTATCAAGGCCATCGTGTCATTGCCTCCATGGCGCCGCGCTGGATCAGGCGCCTGGCTTCGGGGCCTTCGGCCATGGCCATGCGATATTCGTGGTCGGATACTTTCCCCAATTCGTGCCGATAGCCCAAATCGATGTAATAGTGTTCGGTATACGTGAGCGGCGCCCAGGGCGCAATAATCTCACGCATAAGCGGGTGCAAATTATCCTTCGTTTTCATATATATCCCCTTCGGTGTAGTTGGTGGCTGGCGCCGTGTTTAGATGCTCATAAAAGCCGGTTAACGTGTTTTCGCTGCCATAAGGCGCGCCCTTACCCTGGTGGCCCCGGCCGCTATTTAACCCGTAGTACATGGCCACATAATCGGCCGTGCTCATGCCGTCCCAATAGTTCGGAAAATACCGGCGCTCCGGACCCTTACTTTTTACAATTTTATGCTTACCGGTGCATTTAGCATGCTCATTCATTACCGCGCCAGCATGGTCGTCGTTGACAATGTAGATTGTCCGTCCTAGTCTCATTTTTAGCATGTGGCCGCCTTGTCTAGCGCGTCGCGCGCTTTATCTAATGCAATTTGAAAATTATCGGCCCTTGCCGTGTCCGGTAGATCCGGCGCCAGCAAGTCACCGTAGAAAATAAGCGCTTGAAGCGCGTCAATTAGGTTTTCCATCATTTCCCCTTTAAATAGTGCAGCAGCCGCAACATGGCGCGTCTATGCACCGGCCGCGTGGGTTACGGTGAAATACAGTCGCGCCGTGTTCACCGTAGAAAATTACCCGCGTGTCGCCTGGTTCCTCAAGCCAGGCGCGGCGCGTTACCGTATCAAATTTAATATCATCGCCGGGGTTTATCCTGGCGCCGCTTTGGGCGCAACGGCCCGGGTATTTTGCGCGCATGCTTTTAATTGTCATTTTGCTAACCTCAAGTTAATAACGCGATGACGTGAGCCGTGCGCTGGAAAGCCCACGATAGTTGACCGTTGACGTTGACACAATTGACACGTCGCGCATGACACGTCGTCGCGCTGGGTGGCCGGGCAAACAACAACGGGCCGGCCGGCTGGCGTTTTTGTATTTTCGTTTTGCGTTGACGGTAGCACCACCACCACCGGCCCGGCGTTTTGATCGGCCAAATAATCGGCGTCGTTTAGATCATTCGCGCTTAGGTTTACAGTAAAACCCCAGGCGTTCGCGTGGCGGATCCATGCAATGCTGGCCGCGTCGCGATGATGCGAATATGTAAAACCGCGCTTATTTTTATTGGCCGCGACAAGTTGGCCCAGCTTCGCGGCGTCAATTGTGCCGTTTTGTTGCGGCAAGTCGCCAGCTTGATTGTGGCGCCACAATTGACCGGCGGGTAACGCGTCAATAGTGCTGCAGAATTCGGCCCATGACGTGCCGCGTTTTTTATCGCTCACAGCCGCCCAATGCAAAGCTAACGGGCCGCTGGCGGCGTAACATTCGCCGCGCATGCTGCAATCGCTGGGACATGAGTCGCGTTCTGTAGTTGATACCGGAATTGGGCCGGTTTTGACGTTCGCGCTTTTGAGGGTTAAATGTACTTGCATGGCCAGCCCCTTATTTGGTAAGAACGTCAAAATAAGCCAGGGCGCCGATAAGCAATGCGCCAGCCACCAGCAGCACGGCCGCCAGATCTAATAAAAATGCTTTTTTCATGTTGTTTTGCCTTTAGGTTAATTGATGCCGGCGTTTTGTCGCGCGGTACAGATATTGTAAACGATTCTTTTACATTGTCAACAAATATTTTACTAGGGACAAACCCTAATGCACGTGTGCGATTGTGTGCGAAACGTGGGCGGCGTTTTTGCACGGGAATGACTCACGCGCAAAGCCGCATGTTATTTAGGTTTTTGCCTATTGTGTGTCAATGTGGGTTATGGATATCTTCATCTATTAAACTTTACATATATTATGTTAAGTCGCGTTGCATGTTGGGCCGGCGCCGATTGAAAGTGGGCGCCACAATGACCCACATGACCCACAAACTGAAAACGGAAAGTTTGTGCCCTTTCCGCGTGAGTCATTGTGAACTATGCAAAAACAATGACCCACAATGACTCACATCATGTGGCCGCGTGGCCATGTTGCATGCAGCGCCTGGCATGTGGCGCCAGCGTAAGACCGCACCTTGTGAGCATGACCCACAATGACCCACATGCTTTTTGGCCGAGGGGGAGGGGGTAGGGCCGGCGGCAAGGGCCTAGCAAAAACGGATGGGTTGCAAACAATTTTTTATTTTTTGATATATCATCACAGCACACGTCAACACGCATGGGGACTGACTGCGCAACCTAGCGCAAGGAGTTCACGGGCTAGTGGTGGGGCTACCGTTCGACTCGGTGGTTCGGCTCTATAGGGAAATCAGTCCCCAGCCGTGTTGGCGTAGGCTCTATAGGAGGTGCTTGTGTTCTATTCAATCCCATTCACACCGCGCAAGGTCGAAGCGACAGAGTCGCGTTTGAAGGCGGTGTATGACGCCGCCAAACTTGGCCTCAAAGGCGACGCCTTAGCTTTAGCTGCGGGCATGTTGCCCACCGAATACCGACAACTCACGCAACTTGACCCCGTCGTCGAGATGGCTGCGCAAAAAGGCAAAGCAGACGCTGAGATTGAGATGGCCAACGTCCTCCGATCAGCAGCCCTCCAAGGCGACGCCAAGTCAGCGCTAGAAATCCTCAAACACCAACACGGCTGGGTGGCCAAGCAGGCCATATCTGTCGAAGTCGACCAACGCATCTCCATCACTGGCGCACTGGCCGCCGCCAACGAACGTGTATCCCAAATGTTTGATACAAACGGGCGTATAATTGACGAAGCCCCTGACCGCGCTAACGATCAAGGGCTTCTAATCAACAACCGTAATAAGGACGGCGATGACTTATCAAATTCTAACCCAAGAACGACTACGCTTTCTAATGGACTATGACCCCGACACAGGGTTGTTCACGCGCAAAGTAAAAGTTAAGCACCAACCGGCAGGCGCCATAGTTGGCACTTCAGGGACTCGCGGGTATTTACAGTGCAACATAGACGGCAAACCATACAAACTGCATAGGCTTGCATGGCTGTATGTACACGGCAAATGGCCTGCTGACCAGATAGATCACATAAACCACATTACATCCGACAATCGGCTGTGTAATTTAAGGGCGGTTTCATGCGCAGAAAACCACCAAAACCGCGCACGAAAAACCAATAGCGCGTCAGGCTACCTTGGTGTAACATGGCACAAGCGCGACCGCCGTTGGCAAGCGCATTTAGAAGTAAATGGCAAAGCGATACATCTTGGTTCTTACCAAGATTTAGACCTTGCTATAGCCGCGCGCAAGCAAGCTGAGTTAAAGTTTCACCCACATAGGCCAACTTAATGCAATCCACAATTTATTCGCCAGATGACGAAATGGAACTTATGGCGCGGCTTTGGACGCCCGCCATTAAGGACAACCCACTGGCGTTTGTTATGCTGGCATTTCCTTGGGGGCAACAGGGCACGCCACTGGAGCATTTCAAAGGCCCACGCAAGTGGCAGCGTGAGGTGTTACAACAGATCGCTGACCATATCAAACAGAACCAGGGCAAGATTGACTACGACACCCTACGCCACGCCGTGTCTTCTGGCCGTGGTATTGGTAAGTCGGCCCTAGTCTCATGGATCACGATATGGATGCTGTCCACGCGGATTGGTTCCACGACCATTATTTCAGCCAACAGTGAGTCTCAACTGCGCTCAGTCACTTGGGCCGAGATCACCAAGTGGCTGGCGATGTCACTTAACAGCCATTGGTTTGAAGTCTCAGCCACCAGACTGATGCCGGCCAAGTGGCTTACGGAACTGGTCGAGCGTGATCTTAAGAAAGGCACGCGCTACTGGGGCGTCGAGGGGCGGTTGTGGTCAGCCGAGAATCCCGACGCTTACGCGGGCGTGCACAATTTTGACGGTGTGCTGGTGATCTTTGACGAGGCGTCTGGTATTGACGACAGCATCTGGGCTGTGACGGCTGGTTTCTTTACTGAGAACACACCCAACAGGTTCTGGATGGCGTTCTCCAACCCGCGCCGCAACACGGGGTACTTCTACGAGACGTTTAACAGCAAGCGTGGTTTTTGGACAACAAAAGTCGTGGACGCGCGCACAGTTGAGGGCACAGACAAGGCGGTCTATCAGAGCATCATCGACGAATACGGCCCAGACTCGGCGCAAGCACACGTCGAGGTCTACGGTCAGTTTCCGTCTGAGGGCGACGATCAGTTCATCGGGGCGTTCTTGGTTGACGAAGCGATGAAGCGCCCGAAATATCAGGACGCAAGTGCACCCATCGTGATCGGCGTTGACCCAGCGCGGTTTGGCGCGGACGCCACCGTGATCGCCATACGGCAGGGGCGTGACATCGTGCGGATTGACAGGCATCGGGGCGACGACACCATGACAGTCGTGGGGCACATCATTGAGGCAATTGACGAATTTAAGCCCACGCTGGTCGTGATCGACGAAGGCGGTCTTGGTGCTGGCATTGTCGACCGCTTGAAAGAGCAGCGCTACAAGGTCAAGGGCATCAATTTTGGTAACAAGGCCAAGAATCCCATCATGTACGGCAACAAAAGGGCTGAAATGTGGGGTGCGATGAAAGATTGGCTTAAAACAGCTTCAATTCCGCTTGACAGGTTCTTAAAAACTGATCTAATTTCGCCTATGATGAAGCCCGACTCGAAGGGAACTATTTTCCTAGAGTCGAAAAAGGACATGAAAGCCAGAGGGCTGGCCTCACCAGACGCGGCAGACGCGATCTGCGTGACTTTTGCCTACCCTGTGGCACACCGTGAGGCGCGTGAACCCACGCAGCGCCGCACTTATGTAGACAGAAGCGTGGTTGCAACCTCTTGGATGGGAAGTTAAATGCCACTCGTCAAATCAAAATCACCCGAGGCGTTCAGAAAGAACGTCGCCGCTGAAGTTAAGGCTGGCAAGCCCGTCAAGCAGGCCGTGGCCATCGCCTACGCTACCAAACGTGCAGCCCCACCAATGAAGAAAAAATGAAAGCATTACAAGACTGCGTCATCATTGAGCGCGACATGGAAAAACACCCCCTGTTCGTGCTGCCCCAATATTCAGATAGCGAGACGGGAAAAGTTGTCGCAGTCGGCCCCAGATGCCTAGACGTTAAGGTCGGTGATCACGTATACTTCGGTGTAGGGCAAGAATTTGTGCATGACAAGACCTACGTTGTCATGCGTGAGCCTCACATTTTAGGGGTTTTGGAATGACTGATCCTACTGGTATTGTTGCGGCGGCTAACGTCGCTGCTGGCGGCAAGCCTAAAAACAGCGCCTCCGATATATTGACAGTCGCCCGTGCGCGACTGGACATGGCTGTCTCTGCATTGGCTGAAAGCCGTGAAGACGAGATTGACGACTTGCGCTTTTACGCCGGGTCTCCTGACAACCACTGGCAGCGGCCCGCTGGCGGGCTCGCCACCCGTGGTGCGGTGCAGGGTCAGACGATCAACGCACGCCCAACGCTTACGATCAACAAACTGCCCCAGCACGTGCGTCAAGTGACGAACGACATGCGTCAAAACCGCCCAGGCGCCAAGGTCATTCCAGTGGATGACAACGCTGACGTGCAAGTAGCTGAGATTTTCAACGGCATGATCCGCCACATTGAGTACATCAGCGACGCGGACGTGGCCTACGACACAGCGTGTGAGAACCAAGTCGCTTACGGCGAGGGCTATATCACCTTGATGACCGAGTATTGCGACCCCAACACTTTTGATCAAGACATTAAAATCGGCCGTGTGCGCAACTCGTTCAGTGTCTACATGGATCCGCTGATCCAAGACCCCACTGGCGCAGACGCCAAGTGGTGTTTCATCACCGAAGACCTAACAAAAGCAGAATATGAGCGTCAATATCCCGACGCAGCGCCTATTTCGACGCTCCAGTCGCTTGGCGTGGGCGATCAGTCAATTAGCAACTGGCTAAACGAGGACACAGTCCGCATCGCTGGCTACTATTACATCGACTACGAAAAAGCCAAGCTGAATTTGTACCCAGGTGGTCAGACTGCCTTTGAAGGTACGGCTGAAGATAAGCAACTTCGTCTCATTTACGGCAAGCCCAAGCGCACACGCGAGTCGGTGAACCCCAAAGTGCGCTATTGCAAGATCAACGGCTACGAAATTCTTGAAGAAAAAGAGTGGGCAGGCAAGTGGATTCCCGTAATCCGCGTAGTTGGCAACGAATTTGAGGTTGACGGTCGCCTGTACGTGTCAGGTTTGGTGCGTAACGCCAAAGACGCCCAGCGCATGTACAACTATTGGGTGTCACAAGAGGCTGAAATGCTGGCTTTGGCGCCTAAAGCACCGTTTATTGGCTACGGCGGCCAGTTCGAGGGCTACGAAGACAAGTGGAAGACGGCAAACACGAACAATTGGCCCTATCTGGAGGTCAATCCTGACGTTACAGACGGTCAAGGCGCGGTGTTGCCACTACCCCAGCGGGCACAGCCTCCAATGGCTTCTACGGGCCTTTTGCAAGCCGAAGCTGGCGCATCTGAGGACATCAAGGCCACAACGGGTCAATATGACGCATCTTTGGGCCTTGGCGGCAACGAACGCTCAGGAAAAGCGATCCTTGCACGCCAACGTGAAGGCGATGTGGGCACGTATCACTACGGCGACAATCTGACACGTGCGGTTCGCCACGTTGCCCGTCAGTTGGTCGACCTGATTCCTAAGATTTACGACACACAACGTATCGCCCGCATCATTGGTGAAGACGGCGAGACGAAAATGGTCAAGATCAACCCTGAGCAGCCTGAACCCGTCAAGCCGATCGTGGATCAAGACGGCGTGGTGATTGAGAAAATCTACAACCCAGGCGTCGGCAAGTACGACGTGGTGGCCACCACTGGCCCAGGCTACGCAACCAAGCGCCAAGAAGCTTTGGAAGCCATGGCTCAACTGCTCCAAGGCAACCCACAACTGTGGCAAGTGGCTGGCGACTTGTTTGTCAAGAACATGGACTGGCCTGGCGCCCAGGAAATGTCCAAGCGCTTTGCCAAGACCATTGATCCCAAGATCTTGCAAGACGACGACAAGTCACCTGAGTTGCAGGCCGCAGAGCAGCAGATTCAGGCGATGGGCGCTGAGATGGAAAACATGCACGCCATGATCCAAAACATCGGCAAGTCCATTGAGATGCAAGACTTGGAGCGCAAAGAATTTGAGGCTCAGATCAGGGCTTACGACGCTGAAACCAAGCGAATCAGCGCGGTGCAGGCGGGAATGACTGAAGAGCAGATCCAAGACATCGCCATGGGCGTGGTGGCTGCGGCCATGGAGTCACAGATGGCCATGATTCCTATGATTAGGGATGAAGAGCCTCCAGCCGAACAACAAATGGAGATGCCACAATGACCGCCGCAGAATTTATAGGGCAACTGTTCTTGGCTCGTGATGTTGCACACTCTGTGCATCTGAACACACGCAGTTTCAGCAAGCACATGGCCCTGAACACCTTTTACGACAGCATCATCGACCATGCTGACGCATTTGCTGAAGCCTATCAAGGCCGTCATGGTCTGATTGGCCCCATCACTTTGCACTCGGCCAAGAAGACAAACAACATCATTGAATTCTTGGAAAGCCAACTTGCTGAGTTAGAAGCGGCAAGATATGATGTCGTACCGAAGACGGATTCGTCTTTGCAACAGTTGATTGACAACATCGTTGAGCTGTATTTGACTACGCTCTACAAGTTAAAATTCTTGGCATAAGGAGCCACCATGTCTAATTACACCGCCATTTCAGCCACGACTCAGATCAAGCGCGACGCAGGCAAACTCAACGGTATTTTTGTCAGCAGCGCATCTAGCACACCGACAATCACAGTGTATGACTCGTCAGCGTCTAGCACGTCTGACCCTGTGGTTTTGGCGACTTTTACGCCCACTGCCAACACAATGCACAACTTTTTCAATGGCTTGTACACCAATAAAGGCATTTATGTCGTGATTGGCGGAACAGTCAGCGCGACCATCTCTTACGAATAAGGGGCCAGCATGGCAGACGTTAAGATTTCCCAACTGCCAGCAGCCACCACACCGCTGGCTGGAACCGAGCAGATTCCGCTTGTTCAAAGCAGCACAACCAAACAAGTAACGGTCAGCAACTTGCTGACTGCGGCCAATCTGGGCACACCCACGGCCATCAATCTGACCAACGCCACAAACGTGCCGGTCGACGAAGCCACAGGCATCTTGCCTGTTGCCAATGGCGGTAACGGCACAGCCACGCCTAGCCTTGTTGGCGGCACAAACATTGCTGTTTCAGGTACTTGGCCTAATCAGACTATCACGGCCACCGGCACTGCTGCTGGTAATGTAACCGGCCCTGTTTCTAGCACTGACAATGCTGTTGTTCGGTTTGACAACACAACTGGCCAAGTTATTCAGAACTCTGGTGTGATCATTAACGACTCTGGTGAAGTGACAGTCGGTGTTTGGAAAGGCACTGAAGTTACTGTGCCTTATGGCGGCACTGGCGTGTCGACTTTGACTGGTATTGTCAAGGGTAACGGCCAAAGCGCGTTCAGCGCAGCAACTGCGGGCACTGATTATGTCGCCCCAGGCGGCGCATTGGGTACACCTTCTAGCGGTACAGCTACAAATTTGACCGGCCTGCCACTTTCTACTGGCGTGACTGGGACTCTCCCCGTCGCAAACGGTGGTACAGGCACAACGACACCTAGCTTGGTGGCCGGTACAAACGTGACCATTTCAGGCACTTGGCCTAACCAAACTATTGCTGCTACTGGCGGCGGTGGCGGTGGTGGTTCTGTGACCGACGTGTCTGTCGTGTCTGCCAACGGCTTGGCTGGCACTGTGGCCACCTCAACCACAACTCCTGCAATTACACTGTCAACAACTGTGACTGGTGTTGTCAAAGGCAACGGCACGGCCTTGTCTGCGGCAACCGCAGGGACTGACTACGTTGCACCTGGCGGCGCGCTTGGCACACCGTCTAGCGGCACACTGACAAACACAACTGGTTTGCCCCTGTCCACTGGCGTGACTGGCACACTGCCAATTGCCAATGGCGGTTCTGGCCAGACTACGGCACAAGCGGCCATGAACGCATTTGCTGGCGCTACAACCAGCGGCTCATATTTGCGTGGTGATGGCACAAACGTGGCCATGTCCACGATCCAAGCGGCTGACGTGCCAACACTCAACCAAAACACCACTGGCTCTGCTGGCTCGGTGGCCAACGCCTTGACGGCTGGCACTGGCATTTCGTTCAGTTCTGGCACAACGTATAACGGCTCGGCCGCCATTACGATCAACAGCACTGCCGTGGCAACGTACCCAGGCGCGGGCATTCCCAATTCAACTGGCTCGGCTTGGGGTACTTCGTACAGCACAACTGGCTCTGGTACTGTGGTGGCTTTGGCCACATCACCATCGCTGACAACGCCTATTTTGGGCACACCTCAGTCTGGTGACTTTAGCACTGGCACGTTTACTTGGCCTACGTTTAATCAGAACACCACAGGCACAGCGGCGGGTCTGTCATCTACTTTGGCAGTTGGCTCTGGCGGCACTGGCGCAACATCTCTGACTGTCAACAACGTCATTTTGGGCAACGGCACATCACCCGTGCAAGTGGTAGCGCCTGGCACTGCTGGCAACGTGTTGACCTCTAACGGCACAACATGGTCGTCTACTGCGCCAACGGCTCAAGTCTATCCAGGCTCCGGCATCGCGGTGTCTACAGGCTCTGCTTGGACAACATCGCTTACCGCACCTAGCGGCACAATTGTTGGCACAACAGACACGCAGACGCTGACCAACAAGACATTTACGGGTTACACCGAAACTGTCTACGCGCTGTCAGGCACTGCGATTGACCCTGCCAATGGCACAATCCAAACCAAGACTTTGAGTGGCAACACAACATTTACTGAATCATTAGCTGATGGTCAGTCTGTTGTGCTGATGGTTAACCCATCCACTTACACTGTGACATGGCCCACAATGACTTGGATTAACGTGGCCGGTTCTGGTTCTGCACCGACACTTGAAGCCTCGTCAATGAACGTGGTGGTTATGTGGCAAGCAGGCGGTACTTTGTACGGCAACTGGGCAGGAAGTGCTTAATGTTTTTAGCTAAAAAACTAAACAAAGGGGCTGGCGTTGTCAGTACCCCTGACCCACAATTTAACTACGTCACTATGCTATTGCATGGCGATGGGACTAATGGTGCGCAAAACAATACGTTTTTAGACTCATCAACTAATGCGTTCACTATTACCCGTAACGGCAACACGACCCAAGGTTCGTTTTCGCCTTATGGGCCTAATTGGTCTAATTATTTTCCACCTGGAAGCAATCGTGGTTCAACTGCTTTATCTCCACTTCAATTTTCAGCAGTTACATTAACAGGAAATTTTACTGTTGAATCATGGGTATATTTAGATTCTGACAATACAGAGGGTAACGTAATAGTTGCCTCAACTCTTGCAACTACAAATAATCAATTTTCTATTGATGTTGCAACTTATAAACTGTTTTTTTATGATAACAGCGCGGGTTGGACATCAACAAATTCAATAACCCTTAATTCATGGAATCATGTTGCTTTTGTTAGAAATTCTGGGGTAGTAACTTTTTATGTTAATGGTGTTGCATCAGGAACCGCGTCAACATCTGCCACTATTTCATTAACTACTATTGGCGCTTTAGGTGGGTATGGTGGAGGTATGCGCGGGTATATCTCTAATTTACGAGTAACAAACACGGCGGTTTATACGTCTAGTTTTACGCCTTCAACAACACCATTAACCGCAATAAGTGGAACACAACTTTTAACTTGTCAATCAAATCGTTTTATTGACAACAGCACAAATAGCTTTGCCATCACAACTAGCGGGTCACCAAGCGTTCAACGCTTTAACCCATTTGGTGCTTCTACCGCCTACTCCACAAGCGTGATTGGTGGGTCAGGGTACTTTGATGGTAGTGGGGATTACTTAGTAGTTGGCAACCCAATTGATCTTGATGGTGTTAATTACACTGTTGAATTTTGGTTTGCTGGAAGCATTTTTGAATTGTCATGGGGTTCTGCGGGTGGATATTGTCCTATTGCCATAAATAGTGGCGGGGCGGTGTATTTTGCAGACTCTAGCAATTCAACTTGGCAAGCTAATGTACAAAACGTCATCATTAAAGATGGCACATGGAATCATTATGCTATTGTTAGGCAGTCTGGTAGTACAAAAATATATAGAAATGGCGTGTTAATTGGAACACCAGCAGCGCCTTCTAACAATTCGCCAAATGGAAACGTAACAATTGGTTTGTACAATAGTGGAACACAAGGATATGTTTCTGATCTTCGTGCGGTTGTTGGTACTGCTGTGTACACATCTGCATTTACACCGCCTACAGCACCATTGACTGCTATTAGCGGAACGCAATTGCTGACCAACTTTACCAATGGCGCAATCTATGACAACGCCATGATGAACGACTTGGAAACTGTGGGTAACGCACAGATTTCTACAAGCGTGGTGAAGTATGGAACAGGCTCTATTTATTTTGATGGTGCTGGTGATTATTTAATCACCCCTTCTGTAAGCTCAAATTCTTTTGGCACTGGCGACTTTACTATTGAATGTTGGGCGCGTGTTATTTCATTTGGCTCATATAGAACATTAGTTTGCGTTGGTGATTATGGTAATTCTAGCGGTGTAATTATGTATATAAGTGCTGTTGGTCAACTTAGAATTTACGCTGATGGTTTTAGTGAAGTAATTTCTAGTTCTACGATTTCAATTAACACTTGGTATCATTTTGCCGCAACTAGAAGCAATGGAACTGTGCGAGTATTTATTGACGGAACGCTTACTGGGTCAGGAACAATAACGGCAAATATAACTGGAACACAAACGCTTGTTGGTAAGGGAATATATACTGGAATTTTAGACGCTGAAGGGATGTACGGCTACATAGATGACCTACGCATCACCAAAGGCTACGCTCGGTACACAGCAAACTTTACACCGCCAACTGCGGCATTCCCCAACATTGGCCCCGTCTAAGGAAAGATCATGCAAGTAGCAATTTTGACAAACCCCATCACAGTTGGCGATTATCGTGAACTGTTTGCCAACACATCATTTCCCGCCAGCGGCCCAAGTGATGAATTCTTGGCTGAAAACAATGCCAAGAAAGTCACACTGTTTAAGGCGCATGACCGCCTGACGCAAAAAATGGTTTCATGTGAGGCTTATGACGACGGCGCGTTTGTATCGCTTGTTCAAGTCGTTGACTTGACTGCCGAGGAAATCCAAGCCGCCAAAGACAGCGCAATGGCCAACATTCGCGGCCAACGCAACCAGTTGCTCAAGGATTCTGACTGGACTCAAATCGCTGACTGCACAGCAGACAAAACAGCATGGGCAACATACCGCCAGCAATTGCGCGATCTGCCTTCTAGCATCACAGATCCACGCACGTTTGCTGATTGGCCACGCAATCCGGATTATGTTGAAATGCCAACAAATCCGTAATAGAATGTTTCAAACTGTACTGGCGCAGCACACCAGGGAATCTTAGGATTCAAATAAATGACTGATGAAGTCCAAAACCTAGCGGACACACCCGCGCCGGAACAGGTTGCAACGGCTGCTCCTGAACCCGAAGTTAATTCGCCGGAAGTATCGACAGAGCAGACAGAACAGCAAGCGGAAAAAACTTATACGCAAGCTGAAATCGACGCAATGATCGGTAAGCGCCTCGCAAGAGAACAGCGCAAATGGGAAAGAGATCAAGCTGCCAAGCAGGCTGAAGTGCAGACTTTAAAATCTACACCGCCCGTTGCAGACAATTTCACAGACCCTGAAGAGTATGCGCAAGCATTAGCACTTCAGAAAGCCCAAGAACTTGTCGCCCAACGAGATGCCGCAAAGCAACAAGCTGAGATCATGGAGGCTTATGCCGACAGTGAGGAAAAGGTCAGGGACAAATACGACGACTACGATCAGGTAGCCCGTAACCCTAACGTGCCAATCACTGAAGTCATGGCTGAAGCGATTTACGCCTCTGACGTTGGCCCTGAAGTAGCTTACTACTTAGGTTCTAACATCAAAGAAGCTGCTCGAATTGCCAAATTGTCGCCTTTCATGCAGGCCAAAGAGATTGGAAAGATTGAAGCCAGATTGGCCTCCGATCCTCCGGTCAAAAAAACTTCAAACGCGCCAGCACCGATTAGTCCGGTAACTGCACGTTCAAACGGTTCACCGAGCCATGACACGACTGACCCACGGTCAATCAAGTCCATGACAACCTCGCAGTGGATCGAAGCTGAACGGGTACGCCAGATGAAAAAGTTCGAAGCGCAACGCAACCGCTAATTTTTTGAAAGGACTAACATGTCTAATAGTATTCTGACGATTGACATGATCACCCGCAAATCGCTGGAGATCTTGGAAAACAACCTGGTCTTGACACGTAACGTGAACCGCCAGTATGACGACTCTTTCGCTGTTGAAGGCGCTAAGATCGGTTCTACACTGCGTATCCGTTTGCCCGACCGCGCTCTGGTAACTGACGGCGCCGCCTTGCAAGTGCAAGACGACAACGAGCAGTACACCACACTGACTGTTGCTTCACAAAAGCACATCGGCGTTAACTTCACATCTGCTGAATTGACCATGCAATTGGACGACTTCGCAGAGCGTGTGTTGAAGCCTCGTATCAGCCAGTTGGCATCTTCCATTGATGCTGACGTGGCCAATGCGTACAAAACCATCGGTAACTCTGTTGGTACACCTGGCACAACGCCTTCTACTTCTTTGGTCTTGCTCCAAGCCCAGCAGAAGCTGAACGAAAACGCTGCTGTGATGAACCCCCGTTACGCCACTGTCAACCCAGCCGCTAACGCTGGTTTGGTCGAAGGCATGAAGGGCTTGTTCAACCCCACAGACACCATCAGCAAGCAGTTCAAGAACGGCATGATGGGCACTGGTGTGTTGGGCTTTGACGAGATCAACATGTCTCAGTCTATTAAGCAGTTCACAACTGGCACTCGCGCCGCTACTGGCGCAACCACTGGTGCTGCTGTGACTTCTGAAGGCGCAACCACATTGACATTGACTGTCGGTTCTGGTGAAACCATCGTCGCTGGCGACGTGTTCACAATTGCTGACTGCTACGCTGTCAACCCCCAGACTCGTGAGTCTACTGGTTCATTGTTCCAGTTCGTAGCTTTGTCTTCTTCGACAACTACCACAACTGCTACCGTGACCGTTGCTCCGATCTACTCCGCCAACAATGCTTTGGCTACCGTGAACGCTTTGCCTGGTAACAGCAAAGCCGTCGTGTTCGTGGGCGCGGCTTCTAGCCAATACGCTCAGAACTTGGTCTACCACAAAGATGCGATCACATTTGCGACCGCTGACTTGTTGTTGCCCCAAGGCGTCGACATGGCTGCTCGTGCCGTTCACAATGGTATTTCTTTGCGTGTGGTTCGTCAGTACGACATCAACAACGATCGTATGCCTTGCCGTATCGACGTGTTGTATGGCTACAGCACAATTCGTCCACAGATGGCTGTTCGCCTCTGGGGTTGATTCTTACTTACATTGAAAGGAAATTATCATGGCATTACCTAACGGCGCAGGCGGTTACCAGTTTGGTGACGGCAATCTGAACGAAATCAACATGGTCACGCAAGTGGCCCCTACAGCTAAAGCAGCAGCAGCCACTTTGACTCCTGCTGAATTGGCTACAGGCATCATCACTTTCAACGGCACCGCTGGCGCCTTGACAGTACCCTTGGGTGCTGACTTGGACAATGCGTTTCCTAGCATGAAAGTGAACAGCTGCTTTGAGTTCAGCATCATCAACACAGACGCTGCTGACGCAGCTACTGTGACAGCCAACACTGGTTGCACCTTGGTTGGTGTGGCCGCTGTTGCTGCGGTGTCATCTTGCACATGGCGCGTTCGCAAAACTGGCGAAGCTACTTACGTGTTCTACCGCGTAGCTGGCTAAAATTAAATGGGGGCTTCGGCCCCCTTTATTAAAGGAACAATCATGCCTACAAACACTAAACCTGTTGGCGTTGCTTACGAAGACCCGCAGTTAGACGGCGCGATCATCGGTAAAGCCGGTGGTACTGCTGGTTTTTACGGCACTACGCCTATTGCGCAAGCAGCGGCTATCACAGCCGTTACCAACACAGCCACCGGTACTGAACT
>JACCDJ010184590.1_pt1 | contig 15430 bp, 10 predicted proteins | sample 7444481 | NCBI WGS metagenome assembly JACCDJ01 (sample SAMN15323435, study PRJNA562643) | freshwater metagenome | isolation source: river surface water | place: USA:Blue River Watershed | collected 2017-08-15 | reverse complement strand
TTAGCTAATTGCGTTTTTTGAAGCACTCTCTCTAAATCTTGGCGCTCTGATTTCTCTTGAACCAGTTTCGCTTGCATTTGTGCCTGGCGATCTCCTAGGTTTTGAATAACACGATTTGAACGACGTTGTATCTTTTTCAATACTTTTTGTTGCTCTCGTCTAAAGATTCGGTTCATCTCCTTCTCCACCTGAATCCGCTGTCTCATCTCATCTGGGTCTTCATCCACAGTGAATTCCTCTGTTACCTCAGCTAGTTGACCATTAGGAAGCATAAATGATTTACGCACAAAAATGACATCTTGACGTGGTTGCGCTAAAACAGGGTGTTCTTCTTGAATAATGGGATCTGGAATATAGGCAGGAGTAGGCTTAGGTTTCGCCTTTTTAGTGGCTATACTTTCGAATTTTTTTTGGCGTTCCGCTAGAACCAAAATCTCTTGCTTCTCTAGCTTTCTGACCACTTGCTCGAGGCTATTGCGCACATCTTTGGCAAAATTCTCTCGTTTTGTTTCAAGCATAAAACGCAACCAATAAGCCTGAAACCCAATTAATCCTAAGAGGGCAAAAGACATTAATGCAATCAGTAAGCGTATTTTTCGTTTCGACATAGAACAAAAATTCTCTGCAAATGTAAGGGATAAATAGCAGCCGCTCATCACATTAACACTCTTTAACATTCTGTAAACAGTTGCTTTTCGTAAGTTTGCACCGGATCAAAAACCAAAAAAATATGAAATACTTATTTGTAACCGCGCTAGCCGCATGCATTTCCACAGCTGCTTTCGCACAAGAAAAAAAAGAAGCAACCGTTAAAGTGGTCATCAACGAAAACGATAAAGAACGTATCATTGAGAAAAAATTCAGCGATTTAGATCAGGCAGATGCTGAATTAAAAAAATTGACTGACTCATTGGATATCAACGTAACCACATCGGGTGGTAAGAAAAAAATCATTCGTGTGGATGTGAATAAATCACATTCCCGTATGTCAGACCAGCCGGGAAATGTCATCATCGAAAAAATTGAAGGTGGCGCTGAAGGGGGTGCAGACAAGCGTGTCATTATTCGCCGTGGCGGACCAGGAATGGCTATGGCACCTGTTGCTCCAGGTGCGCATGCAGGCGATGCGAATGTCATGATCTTCCGTGGAGAAGGTGGTCCTGAGGGCTTAGAAAAAGAATTCAAAATTCAATTAGATGGTCCTATGGGTGGTCCAGGTATGAAGCTAAAAAGCTTAAAGAAGCTAAAGGAGTTAGGCAAAGAAAAAGGATCTAAAACCATTCAAGGTCTTTCAGGTAAGCAAAATCAACCATTCAATGGTAAGATCAATGTACGCTTTAGCGCACCTACTAAAGGAAATGTGACGATTGCTGTTTCTGATGTCAATGGAAAAGAAATCGCGACTGAAACCGTAAAAGATTTCCAAGGCGATTACTTAGGTCAAATTGACTTAAAGAAAGCCGCTGCTGGTGTGTATTTCTTACGTGTAACACAAGGAAATGATGGCGCTGTTAGAAGAGTAGAAGTAAAATAATCCGCTTAAGGTTTGAGAATGAAAAAGCCTGGAATTGAATTTCCAGGCTTTTTTTATTATTTCCCCATGTTATAAAGTACAAAGGCATAAGAATCTGCCGTTAGTTCGATCAACTTCGCAGTGTTCGATGAACCATGTCCACTGTTTGTATCGATTCGAATGATCATCGGTTTCGCAGCGGTGTTTTTCTCTTGAAGAGTAGCCGCATATTTAAAGGAGTGAGCCGGAACCACGCGGTCATCGTGATCTGAGGTGAAGACCATCGTAGCTGGGTAATTCATCGCCTTAATATTGTGTAAAGGAGAATAGGCATACAATGCTTTGAATTCCTTCGCATTATCACTGCTGCCATAATCCGCTACCCAGTTCCAACCGATGGTGAATTTTTGGAAACGTAGCATATCCATTACTCCCACACCTGGCAAGGCAGCAGCGAACAAATCCGGGCGCTGGTTAATCGCAGCGCCTACTAATAATCCGCCATTGGAACGACCAGAAGCCGCTAAATAAGCTGGCGATGTGTATTTCTCGCGAATCAAATATTCAGCCCCTGCAATGAAATCATCAAACACATTCTGCTTTTTCAATTTCATACCAGCTTCGTGCCATTTTTCACCATACTCGCTTCCGCCACGTAAATTCGCTACCACATAAATGCCTCCTTTTTCTAACCAAGGAATGAGGCTAGCCGAAAAAGCCGGTGTCGAACTGATGTTAAATCCTCCGTAACCGTACAAGATGGTCGGATTTTTACCATTCAATTGAATTCCCTTTTTGCTGACGATAAACATCGGTACTTGGGTGCCGTCTTTAGAAGGATAGAACTTCTGAACGACGGTATAATCGGTGGGATCAAAAGCTAAATCGGGCTTTTGAAAAACAGTCGATGTGTTTGATGCTAAATCATAGCGGTAAATGGTGGGAGGAAAATTGAAGGAAGAATAGGTATAAAAGGTGAATTTATCTTCTTTCTCTCCCCCAAAACCGCTAGCATTTCCTAGGCCTGGCAAACGAACCGAACCTAATTCTTTACCGTTGTAATCGTAGCTCATTACGCGCGATGTTACATCTTTTAAATAAGTCAAGAACAAACGTTTCCCTACGGTATTGACCCCTTGCAAAGGTTCCGCTTTTTCCGCCACGATGGTTTTCCAATTCGACTTTTCTGGATGAACTGGATCCACGCGCACGATCTTTTTATTCGGTGCTCCCTCATTCGTCTCTAAAATCAACACGTCTCCATCATTGTCCACAACACTGAAATCAAATTTTCCAGGTTCCGCCACAAGCGGTTTAAATTTCGTCTCCTTTTTAGCGGCATCCAGCACCCAAAGAGCATTCCCATCCAAGCCTTTCCCTCGATCCGAAATCGTCAAGTACGCAAAGCGCTCATCATCCGAGGTGCTAACTGTATGGAATCGCTGTGGGTTTTTAGGGTCTTCGTAAATCAATTGATCTTGGGATTGCGGAGTACCTACCGTATGAAACCACACTTGGTGATTCTCGTTTTTCGTACTTAATTCTTTTCCTTTACCAGGTTCTGGATAACGTGAATAGTAGAAGCCGTTGCCTTTCCAGGCCACGCCGCTCACTTTTACCCAGCTCAATTCGTCTGCTAAATTTTTTCCGGTATCCATGTCTCGAACATAGTAGGTTTGCCAGTCACTTCCACTTAGGCTCAATCCTACACAGGCGTATTTGCCTGTTTTATCTAACGAAAAAACCGTCAATCGAGTGGTACCCTCTTTAGATAAGGTGTTCGGGTCGATGACTAATTCAGGCTTTCCATTAAGGCCTTTTTGGCGATACAAAACCGATTGATTTTGCAATCCACTGTTTTTGTAGAAATAATACCATTCACCTTTACGTGATGGCGCCGAGATTTTCTCATAATTGCTGAGTGCTTCGATGCGCTTTTTGAACTCATCGCGTAGTGGGATTTGGTTTAAATACCCAAAACTCACTTCGTTTTGCGCCTTCACCCAAGCCTTAGTCTCCTCACTATTATCATCTTCTAGCCAGCGATAAGGATCCGCCACTTGCGTTCCATGGTAGTTATCGACGTGATCAATTTTCTTTGTTTGAGGGTATTTCATTTGGGCCAAAGCACTAGCAGAAACAAACATCATTCCTGCGATAAACATTTTTCTTGTTGACATAGGTGTAGATTAAAAGAGGGTTCCTGTCTGCGCTTTAGGGGTAATTCCCACATGGCGGTAGGCTTTTTCTGTGGCCTCCCGTCCGCGCGAGGTGCGCTTTAAGAATCCTTCTTGTATTAAAAAAGGTTCGTAAACTTCTTCTATGGTTTCTGCCTCCTCGCCGCAGGCAGTTGCAATCGTCGTTAGGCCTACCGGGCCTCCCTTGAATTTCTCAATGATGGTTAATAGGATACGATTATCCATGTCGTCAAGGCCATTTTGGTCTACATCCAAGGCATTCAAGGCAATCTCAGCGATTTTAACATCGATGGAACCGTTGCCTTTCATTTGGGCGAAGTCGCGCGTACGACGCAATAAATTATTTGCAATACGCGGCGTACCACGGCTGCGTCTCGCAATTTCGTAAGCCCCTGATTCGTCGATAGGCATATCCAAAATAGAGGCAGAACGCTTCACGATTTGGGTCAATAAAGCGGCATCGTAATATTCTAAACGGGCATTAATCCCAAAACGGGCGCGTAATGGCGAAGTCAATAATCCCGCTCTCGTCGTCGCTCCAATTAAAGTAAATGGATTCAACCCAATCTGAATGCTTCGCGCATTCGGGCCAGAATCCAACATAATATCAATTTTGTAATCCTCCATCGCCGAATACAAATATTCCTCCACGATGGGATTTAAGCGGTGAATTTCATCAATAAATAATACGTCGTAAGGTTGCAAATTCGTCAACAAACCGGCTAAATCAGAGGGTTTATCGAGAACCGGACCGGACGATATCTTTAAACTAGACCCTAATTCATTTGCGATTATGTGCGAAAGGGTTGTTTTTCCTAAACCCGGAGGCCCGTGCAATAAAACGTGATCTAATGCTTCCTCGCGCGCTTTAGCAGCCCCCACAAAGATTTGCAAGTTATCCACAATCTTACCTTGGCCGGAAAAATCCTCAAAACTTAAGGGGCGTAAGGCTTTGTCAAACTCCTTTTCTTGTGGGTTCAGCGATTCCGCATCCCCGGTTAAATAATCTTCACGCATCGTTGAATTGTCAAATTGAAATCAAAGATAATTTTTTTATTGAGAAGATTTTATAGTTTTGGAAAACCAAAATAACAACCTAAAACTATGTCATCTATTTTCATCGGCGAACTCGCCGGAACTGCTACTCTATTATACCTTGGAAATGGAGTTGTCGCCAATATGTTATTAAAAGATACGAAAGGAAGTGGCACCGGCTTATTAGCCATCGCAGCGGCTTGGGCCTTTGCGGTAACCATTGCCATTTATGTTTCGACTTATTTCGGCAGTTCAGGAGCTCATTTAAATCCCATAGTTACCATCGCGGGTTGTGTGAAATCAGGAGATTGGAGTTTGTTCCCTACTTTCATTGGGGCTCAACTTTTAGGAGCGATGTTAGGTCAATTATTAGTTTGGTTGCACTACAAGCCCCATTATGATGCTACACAGGACAAAGGCGCCATTCGCGCTTCCTTTTGCACAGATCCAGCTATTAAAAATACCCCTTTCAATTTTATATCAGAAGCCTTTGCGTCTGCCTTAGCGGTAGTCGCTTTAGGCACTTTTTCTACGATTGAAACGGGTCTAGGACCCTTTATGGTGGGAATTTTAGTGTGGGCGATTGGACTTGGTTTAGGTGGAACGACCGGTTATGCCATTAATCCGGCCCGTGATTTAGGACCGCGCATCATGCATGCTATTTTACCCATTCCGAATAAAGGCGATTCCGGCTGGGATTATGCCTGGATTCCGGTGGTAGGGCCAGCGGTGGGAGCCGTTTTAGGTGCTTATATTTTGACCCTCAACTAATTAACTATGTACGTAGGATCAATCGATCAGGGAACCACGAGTTCTCGTTTTATCATATTTAATAAGGCTGGAGAAATTATTTCCGTTGGCCAAAAAGAGCACAAACAAATCTATCCCCAAGCGGGCTGGGTGGAGCATGATTCCCATGAGATTTGGAAAAATACCCAAGAGGTAATTGGTCTGGCCCTTGGGAAAGCGAACCTATCTGCGAAGGATTTATCGGCGGTAGGCATCACGAACCAACGGGAAACGACGGTGGTATGGAATAAAAAAACAGGCAAGGCGTATTATAATGCGATTGTTTGGCAAGATACGCGCGTGGGTTCAGAACTAGCCGAATTAGCGAAGGATGGCGGAATGGATCGTTTTAGAGCTAAGACGGGGCTTCCATTAGCCACTTATTTCAGTGGTTTAAAACTACGCTGGTTATTAAATAACATCGAAGGATTGCGAGCAGACGCGGAGAAAGGTGATGCGCTTTTCGGTACGATGGACACATTCATCGCTTGGCATTTAACAGGGGGAATTGATGGCGGCATTCACATCACCGATGTGACGAACGCAAGTCGCACCCAATTAATGGACTTGCAAACCTGTGCCTGGGATGACGATATTTTGAACGTTTTAAGCATACCGAAAGCGATGCTTCCGGAGATAAAATCTAGTTCTTTAGTCTATGCGAAGGCAAAAGGAGTGCTTGGTGGCGTTCCATTAGCGGGAATTTTAGGGGATCAACAAGCGGCTTTAGTAGGCCAAACTTGCTTCGATCCCGGCCAAGGCAAAAATACCTATGGAACCGGCTGTTTCTTATTAATGAATACTGGAACGAAAGCAATCCCATCACAGTTTGGTCTATTAACCACCGTTGCCTACCAATTAGGCAATGAACCCGTGCATTATGCATTAGAGGGTTCAGTGGCTATTACGGGGGCGCTTGTCCAATGGTTACGCGATAATCTAGGAATCATTAAAAATAGCCCCGATATTGAAAAACTGGCCAAGCAAGTAGACGACAATGGCGGTTGCTATTTCGTACCTGCCTTTTCTGGCTTATATGCGCCCTATTGGAAACAAGATGCACGTGGTGCATTAGTGGGCTTAACGCGATTCGTCAATAAATCTCACATCGCACGAGCGGCCTTAGAGGCGACTGCTTTCCAAACCTGGGAAGTCTTAGAGGCCATGGAGAAAGATGCGGGTATCCCCATCGCTTCGCTTCGAGTAGACGGCGGAATGGTCGTGAATCAGTTGTTAATGCAGTTCCAATCGGATGTAATCGGAGAAGAGGTTATCTGTCCTAAGATCATCGAAACGACAGCCTTGGGCGCAGCCTATGCGGCAGGACTTGCCGTAGGTTATTGGGCAAACTTGGATGATTTACGCAAAAATTGGGGAATCGCGCATACCTGGAAACCAGCGATGGAATCCGATAAGCGAGCGCATTACCGGAAGCAATGGAAGAAAGCGGTGACTAAAACCTTTGACTGGGAGGATTAGTATTCGCACGCGTCATTCCATAGGCTGGGCAAGCAGCTTGTCTCGAACAAGAGAACAATGCGCAAGCTAAGACTAAAATTAAGATTCCTTTTTTCATCTTACACGGAAGCTAACTTTGCTTTGGCAGGTGTTTCCTTTTTCGCCGTAACTGGTTCTGAATGCTGGTAGCCTAAGATATCTAACATTGGCGCACTTTTTTGTTCCTCTGAGAACAAGCGAGTCGTGATGGTTCCGTCTTCTAAGCGGTCAATGATGACGTGTTTAGGGGCAGGAATCAAACAGTGCTGAATGCCACCGTAACCTCCTAACGATTCTTGGTAAGCACCCGTGTGGAAGAAACCTACGTATTGACGCTCTGATTCCTCTTCAAAAATAGGCAAGTACAAATCGGAGCTATGTGCTTCCGTATTGTAGAAATCCATCGAATCGCAGGTTAATCCACCTAAGTTGACCTTTTGGTAAGGCATCCCCCAGTTGTTCACCGGCAACATGATGTATTTTTGATTCATTCCCCAAGAGTCAGGCAATTGCGTAATGAATGATCCGTCAATCATGTACCAAAGCTCCTTGTCATTCTGTAGCTTTTGGTCAATAATCTCGTATAAAACAGCACCACTTTCTCCTACGGTATAGGAACCGAATTCCGTAAAGATGTTCGGCACTGGAACGTTGTTTTTATTGCAAATCCAAGAGATTGACTCCACGATTTCATCGACCATCGCTTGGTAATCGTAATTGAATTGCAAGGAGGTTTGGATAGGTAAACCTCCGCCTAAATCGATCGAATCCAATTCTGGACAGATCTTCTTCATTTCGCAGTATTTATACACGAAACGGCTTAATTCAGACCAATAATAAGCCGAATCCTTTATCCCTGTATTGATGAAGAAGTGTAACATCTTCAAATTGAAACGAGGATTAGGCTTAATTTTTTCGTTGTAAAGCGTGTTTACATCCGAATAACGAACCCCTAAACGAGAGGTATAGAAAGCAAAATCAGGCTCTTCATCCGTCGCGATGCGAATGGCGATATTTACCTTTTCAGCGGTCACCGATTTCTCATAGAAATCGATTTCCTTCAAATTATCTAAAACAGGGATACAATTGAATCCTTCGTTAATTAACTCAGAGATATATTGGGTATACAAAGGCTGCTTGTAGCCATTGCAAAGAATATAGGTCGATTTAGAGATTTTCCCTTGGTTGTACATGTCGCGAATGATGGGAATATCAAAGGCGCTAGAGGTTTCTAAGTGTACATTTTGCTTCAACACTTCCTCTAAAATAAAGGAGAAATGAGACGATTTCGTACAGTAGCAATAGGTGTAGTTACCTTTGTAATTGTACTTTTTGATCGCATTTCTGAAAAGAAGCTTCGCATTCTCGATGTGTTCTGAAATTTTAGGCAAATACGAAACCTTTAAAGGAGTCCCGTATTGCTTAATGATTTCCATTAAAGGCACATTGTTAAATAACAATTCATTGTTCTCATTGATATTAAACTCACGAGTAGGGAACTCGATGGTTTGGTCAATTAGATCGATGTAATTTTTCATCTGACTATTTAAATGCACCCGAGTTCACCTCGAGTTTGTGGAAAAACGTGCAAAACTGCAATAAAAGTATGTACTTTGCAAGATAAATACACATTAAGTTATTATGTCCAAAATTCATTTTATCGCCATCGGTGGTGCAGCGATGCACAACTTAGCCTTAGCTCTTTTATCTCAAGGACACGAAATAACGGGCTCAGACGATGAAATCTACGAACCATCCAAAAGTCTTTTGGAGAAACACGGCCTCTTACCTGCCGAGTTTGGTTGGTTCCCTGAGAAAATAAACGCAGACATAGACACCATTGTTTTAGGAATGCACGCTCGTGCGGACAACCCTGAACTTCTAAGAGCGCAAGCATTAGGATTAAAAATCGAATCCTATCCTTCGTTTATCTACGAACAAAGCAAAAACAAACAGCGCATTGTCATCGCCGGTAGCCACGGCAAAACGAGTATCACCTCGATGATTTTGCACGTCTTAAAGACCTTACACAAGAAATTCGACTACCTAGTAGGTGCACGAATCGAAGGATTTGATTTAATGGCCTCCCTCACGGATGCCCCTATCATGATCATCGAGGGCGACGAATATTTAGCCTCCCCCATCGACCGCAGAGCCAAATTTCTTTTATACCAACCCCACATTGCGTTGATTTCAGGTATCGCTTGGGATCACATTAATGTCTATCCAACCTTTGAGTCGTATACGCAAGCCTTTGAAAACTTAGTGAGGGAGATGCCTAAGGCGGGTCATTTATTTTTTGACAAAACGGACAAAACATTGGAGGCCATCGCAGAAGCATGTCCAGAACATTGCCAGTCAGAGGGCTACAAAGCACACGATGCTGTGATTAGAAATGGCCAAACGTTTTTGAAAGGAAATGATGGGAAGGAATATGGCTTACAGGTTTTTGGAGAACATACGCTCAAGAATCTACAAGGAGCACTACACATTTGCTCGCAACTAGGAGTGAGCGAATCCGAATTTTATACAGCCATTCAATCCTTTAAAGGGGCAGCTAAACGCTTAGAATGGGTTGGTGAATCTGACACGCAACTGCTTTATAAGGATTTTGCCCATGCTCCGTCAAAAGTAAAAGCAACTACACAGGCCTTAAAGGCTCAATTCCCGAAGCGCAAATTAGTGGCCGCACTCGAATTGCATACGTTTAGTAGTCTGAATCCTGCCTTTCTTCCGGAATACAAAGGAACCTTAGCGGATGCAGATTTAGCGATCATTTACTTAAGTGAACATGCGCGTGCCATCAAGCGGATGGATAAAATTGAAGAAGAAACGATTCAGACGTATTTCAATCACCCGAATCTAGTGGTGGTACGTGAACAAGAGGAGTTGAAACAAATCCTGTTAAAACAAAATCAGGAAAACCAAAACCTATTGATGATGTCTTCTGGCACCTTCGATGGTCTCGATTTTCCTGGATTCGCTACGGAGCTCGGATTACGAGTTCAGTAATTGATCTAATTCTTCTTTAAAACCTGTCAGTAAAATCTCCTTCATGGAGATTTTGCGTTTCTGGGTATTAATCTTGCTCAAGGTGATTTTATCTTCCATCATGCGAGTTGCCTCCGATTCAGCGATGAAAGATTCGAGTTCGCCTTTCTCCTTCTTCGCCATGTAATCCATCTGATTGATCATGATTTTCAACTGCTCGATGCGTGGCTTCTCATTTAGATTTGCGTGGCGATATGAAATCACACGCAAAAGGTAATTCATCTCGAAGATCTTATCGCAAATCGTACGGAAACGCTCAGCAAGGGAGCGATCCATGTTTTTGATTTGGGATGAGATCTCTTTCCATTTCACTAGGTACGCTTTGGCTAAATCAGCGGTGGCAACTATATTTACTTGATCTCGTAATTTCAACTCTAACTCACCTGTCATCGTGGTTAATTCTAACACACGAGGATCTACACGCGGTTTGTAATCAATTCCTTTAATGCGGTTGTACTTCTCAAAGAACATGTCGTTCGCCTTTTTGAAGTTCTTCCAAAGCATCGATTGCTTCTTAGGGGGCAAACCCACAATATTCTTCCATTCCTTCTGAATCTCCTTCACTTTCACCACCGAATCATCGATATCCTCTGCCTTACGTAATTGGTGAACATTATCGATATAGCCTTGTAAGATCAAAATCTTCTCGTCTATCTGGCGGTTCTTTTCTTCAAAATAAGCCCTACGTTTTAAGAAAAAGACATCTAACACCTCTTGGAATTCAGCCGTCAATTGATCTTGAAATTGTTTATCGACTGGCCCCGTTTTCACCCACTTCATCTTCACCTCCATCAGCTTATCTGTCGCTTCCACAACATCTTCTTCAGCTGAAATTTCTTTCGCATCTTGAATTAAGGCGCGTTTGATTTCGAGGTTTTTGATCTGATTAGCCTGAATTAATTCTTTTAAAAACGCCTCATGCTTTTCCAATTCTGCTAATAAAGGTTTGAAATCTCCCAGACCATCGAATTCGATGAGGTAGGTTTTCATTTGAAGGACCTTCGTCAGAAACGAACCTTTGTTTTGTGCTGCTTCAATTTCCGCAGACAAACCTTTCACCTTGCTTACTGCGAGGTCAAAACGTTTCACAAAATAGGCTAGGGCTTCTTCCTCTGAGTTACGTACGAAACCGATTTCGCGCTCAGGATAACTTAAATAGGCGTTGATAAAAACTTTGCCATCGCGGCAAAATCCAAATTCGTTTGATGTGGGCTGGCTCATATGTTTTAATGAAAGAGCTTCAAGCAGGTGCTTTGGCTCAAATGTTAATCGTAAATCTTAAATCACCTCTAATTTATTTAAAAAATTGCGATATTTGTGGGTTGTATATAAATTAAATTTAATGAGTAACGAAACTATCATCTTTTCGATGGAGCGAGTGTCGAAAGTCATCCCTCTTCAAAAGACCATCATAAAAAATATTTACCTATCCTTTTTCTACGGGGCCAAAATTGGTGTCTTGGGTCTTAACGGCTCAGGGAAGTCCACTTTATTGCGCATCATCGCTGGAATCGACAAATCTTACACCGGTGAAGTCGTATTTTCGCCGGGGTACACGGTAGGTTTATTAGAACAAGAACCGCAACTAGATCCGAACAAAACGGTCATCGAAGTCGTGGAAGAGGCGGTTGTAGAAATCAAGAACCTGTTAAAGGAATTCGATGAAATTAATGAGGCTTTTGGGGATCCAGATGCTGATTTTGATAAGTTATTAGCGCGCCAAGGAGAGGTTCAAGAGAAGCTAGATCACTTCAATGCCTGGGAATTAGATACACGTTTAGAAAAAGCCATGGATGCCTTGCGTTGTCCACCGTCTGACGCTTTAGTTAGTACGCTTTCAGGAGGTGAAAAACGCCGTGTGGCGCTATGCCGCTTGTTATTGCAAGAGCCCGATGTCTTATTATTAGATGAGCCTACTAACCACTTGGATGCGGAATCTGTAGATTGGTTAGAGCAGCATTTACGTCAATACAAAGGCACCGTAATCGCGGTAACCCACGATAGGTACTTCTTGGACAATGTAGCGGGCTGGATTTTAGAGCTTGACCGTGGCGAAGGTATTCCTTGGAAAGGGAATTACTCTTCTTGGTTAGAGCAAAAACAGAACCGTTTAGCGCAAGAGGAGAAGACGGAATCTCGTCGCCAAAAGACCTTACAGCGCGAGTTAGAGTGGGTACGCATGGCGCCAAAAGCACGTCAGGCGAAGTCTAAAGCGCGTATTGGTGCCTACGAAAAACTCCTTTCAGAAGAAAACAAACAGAAAGAAGACAAGTTGGAATTATTCATTCCAGCAGGTCCTCGTTTAGGAAATAAGGTGATCGAAGTACAAGGGGTATCCAAATCTTTTGGTGACAAATTATTGTACGAAAACCTGAGTTTCTCGCTTCCTCCAGCGGGTATTGTCGGAATTATCGGGCCAAATGGTGCGGGTAAAACGACCTTATTCAACTTAATTACAGGAAAGATTCAACCGGATGCAGGAACTTTTGAAGTAGGTGAAACCGTGAAATTAGCTTACGTCGATCAAGAGCACAACCAATTAAAAGCAGATAAATCCGTTTTCGAAACGGTGTCAGATGGAAACGATTGGGTGATGTTGGGCGGGAAGCAGGCGAATGCGCGGGCATACGTCAGCAAATTCAACTTTAACGGGGCGGATCAAGAAAAGAAAATCGGTATGTTATCCGGTGGAGAGCGTAACCGCGTTCATTTAGCGATGATGCTGAAAGAGGGGGCAAATGTCTTGTTACTCGATGAGCCTACCAATGATTTGGATGTCAATACATTACGAGCGTTAGAGGAAGGATTAGAGAACTTTGCGGGTTGTGCGGTAGTCATCTCCCACGACCGTTGGTTCTTAGACCGCATCGCGACGCATATTTTAGCCTGTGAAGGAGATTCTCAGGTGGTTTGGTTTGAAGGAAATTATTCAGAATACGAAGAATCACGTAAAAAACGCTTAGGAGATACTACGCCTAAGCGTATTCGATACAAGAAATTGCAGTAAGTATGAACTCGAGAGAAAAAATTCAGGCAGTCATTGACGAAATGGGCAAAGTGGTCATTGGCCAGGAGCGCCTCATTAATCGCTTGTTAGTGGGACTTTTTACGGGCGGCCACGTCCTGTTAGAAGGGGTGCCTGGGTTAGCTAAGACATTAACAATTAACACTTTAGCTAAAATTCTCGACTTACATTTTCACCGTATCCAATTTACTCCTGATTTGTTACCCGCAGATTTAGTGGGAACGATGATTTACAATCCAAAGAAATCAGAATTCGAGGTAAAGAAAGGACCTATATTCGCGCAAATCATCTTGGCAGATGAGATTAACCGGGCCCCTGCGAAAGTGCAATCTGCGCTTTTAGAGGCGATGGCGGAGAAGCAAGTGACGATTGGGGATACGACCTATCCTTTGGACAAACCGTTCTTAGTATTAGCCACCCAAAATCCTGTGGAACAGGAAGGAACTTTCCCTCTTCCAGAGGCGCAAGTGGATCGTTTTATGCTGAAGGTATTCTTGAATTACTTGGATAAGGACCAAGAATTAGCAGTGATGCGCCAGAAAGCGAATATGGATTTCAACTACGAGCCTAAGACGGTACTTCACGCAGATGATATTGCCAAAATCCGTAAGGAAATCAATGAGATCACGATCTCGGAGACTTTGGAAAAATACATTATCGAACTTGTTTTCGCGACGAGAAATCCTGCGGAATATGGCTTAACGCAAGAGGCAGGCTACATCCAATTCGGCGCATCGCCACGCGCGAGTATTCAGCTGAATTTAGCCGCGAAAGTGATGGCCTATCTGGAAGGTCGCGATTATGTGTTGCCGGAGGACATCAAAGAAATGGCCCCAGATATCCTGAATCACCGTATTATCTTGAACTATGTGGCGGAAGCGGATAACATCACTACGCTTCAAATCATTCAATCTATCCTAAGTAGCGTCGCAATTAATCGGTAATCTTTGGGTATAAACGGGTTCTTTTGTGCTTTTATAGCAAATTAGATCTTTATGAAATACCTCGTTATCCTTTGCCTCTTTTGCTTTAGTTTCACTGCGTCGGAGCCGATCCACGTATTCCTCATTGGGGATTCAACGATGGCAGATAAAGTGTCTGCTGATTTTCCAGAGACAGGTTGGGGAATGCCTTTTGCATCATTTTTTAATGAAGCTGTAGAGGTTCAAAACCATGCCTACAATGGAAGAAGCTCGAAAAGCTTCCGTCGTGAAGGCCGCTGGGCAAAGGTATTTAACCAGATCAAAAAAGGGGATTATGTGTTGATTCAGTTTGGCCATAATGATGCCAAAGTCTCAGATACAAGCCGTTACGCCCCAGCTCAAACCGATTTCCGCGAAAACCTCGTTCGTTATGTGCGGGAAACACGTTCCAAAGGTGGAATTCCGATTTTATTAACTCCTACTCAACGCAGAAAATTTGATTCCACAGGTGTATTCATAGACCAGCATGCGGATTATCCAAGCGTCGTTCGCGAAGTGGCCACAGCGGAAAAGGTGCTTTTAATCGATATCGAAAAGGAAAGTAAGAAATACATTATTGAGCAAGGACCAGAGGGAGCAAAGAAGATGTTCTTGCATTATCCAGTGGGAATCTTCAAAAAGTTTAGTAAGGGGGTGGCAGATGATACGCACTTCTCTCCTTTTGGTGCTAAAAAGATTGCTTCCCTTGTGGCAGAAGGTATTTTAGCTTCGAACGAGCACTTGCGCAGCTTCCTTAAGAAGTCATCCTTCTCACAGAAATACGTATTTGAATTACCCAACGTGGCGACCACGGCCTTTAAAAAAGATACGTTTAATATTATAGCCTATGGAGCTTCGTCGTCTGCAAGTAAGTTAAACACCTCAGCGATTCAACAAGCGATTGACATCGCCGCAAAACAAGGTGGCGGCGTGGTGCGCGTCCCGGCTGGTTTTTGGCTAACGGGAGCCATCACTTTGCGCTCCAATATCAACTTCCATTTAGACGCTGGCGCGGTATTGCAGTTCAGCGCGGATGCGGCCCAATATCCACTTGTTAGAACCAACTGGGAAGGGGTAGCCGCCATTAGAGCCCAATCCCCGATCACAGCGATAGGCGAACGTAACATCGCTATTACAGGTTCTGGGATCATCGATGGTGCTGGCGAGGCATGGAGACCGGTGAAAAAAGGAAAATTAACTCCTGGGGAATGGGAAAAATTGGTTCGTTCCGGTGGGGTTTTGGATGATAAAAAAGATACTTGGTATCCGACAGATCGTGCCTTGAAAGGTTCTAAAATGGATCAGCCTGGCGTCATCGCGGCAGGATTCAATGAGGCCAAAGCAGAAGAAATTAAAGAAT
>JACCDJ010923793.1_pt1 | contig 15433 bp, 13 predicted proteins | sample 7444481 | NCBI WGS metagenome assembly JACCDJ01 (sample SAMN15323435, study PRJNA562643) | freshwater metagenome | isolation source: river surface water | place: USA:Blue River Watershed | collected 2017-08-15 | reverse complement strand
GTAGTAGGCGTAGACGCCGGGGGCGGCGAAGGTGAGGGACTGTCCGCCGCCCGGGGTGACGGCGGCGGTGTCGGCGCCGGCGGCACCGTCAGCCCGCGTGACGGCGGTGCCCCACCGGGCGGGGTCGACGGGGACGATGTTGTGCGACGTGCGTCCCGCGTTCGCGAAGATGACGCCGGCACCGGCGGGGATCCGCACGACCGGGGCATTGAAGGCGTTATCGTGCATCTTCACCTGCGTCGCGCCTTGGGCATCGGGGTCGCAGGCGGCGAGGACCGCGAGCGTCGCGAAGGTGACGGGTGTGGCGAGCCAGCGCCGCCACGCGATCAGAGGCCGAGGGGAGATGCGCATCGGGGAGAATCTCGCGATGATTCCGAGATGACGCCATCACGTGGAGCGGGTGCCACCTCGTCCCGTCGGCGCGCGATCGTGCGCGGCGCCGGTGCCAGCGCCTTCGGCAGTGCCTTCGGCAGCGCTCTCGGCAGCGCCCTCGGCAGCGCCCTCAATCTCCTCCTCGCCGTCACAATCCCCACGACACTCGCGGCGCAGGCTCCCTGGCCGACGGTGCACCAGCAGGCGCTCTGGGCGACCGTCACGATCGAGGAGCCGATCACCCAGCGCACCGCACTCTGGTTCGACGGCAACTGGCGTCGGATGGGAATCGGTGCCGAGCCGCAACAGGTGCTGCTCCGTCCCGGGGTGCTCGTCACCGTCGCGCCGGGGGTGCGGGTCGGCGCGGGCTACACCTATGTCGCCACGGCCCCGTACGGCGAGCTGCCGTCGGAGACGCCGCTGCGTGAGCATCGGCTCTGGCAGCAGGTGGCGCTTGCACAGACCCTCGGGCCAGTGGCCATCACGCATCGCTACCGCTGGGAGCAACGATGGATCGCCCCGATGGTGGATGGTGCGACTGCGGGCTTCGGCTATCAGCAGCGCGCGCGCTATATGGTGCGTGCACAGGCCCCGCTCTGGCGGCGCGGCACGGACCGCCCGGTGCTCGGGTACGTGCAGGAGGAGCTTCTGATGCCGGTCGGTCACGGCGGCGCCGGCGGACGGCTGACGCAGAACCGGGCGATGCTCGGGGTCGGTGTGCCGCTCAGGCGCGGCCAGCGCCTCGACGTCGGCTATATGCACCTCTGGAACGCACTCCCCGCGCGGACCTCCAACGAGGTGAACCACACCCTCACGCTCAACTGGGTGATGACCGGCGTGCGGGGCAAGGCGGGCGGCTGAGTGCCAGCCGCACGACGCGGCAGACGCCCCGAGAGCGACTGAATGCCATCGCAACAGCCGCGCCCGGTGGTGGATCCCGCGCTCCTCAACGCGACGCCGGCGACCCGATGGACGAATCTGGGTTGGTGGGGCGACGCAGACCTGGACACCCCCTACGCCGATGCCGCGCGCGCGTTGGCCTCACAGGTCGGCCGTGCCGCCGACCTTCGCACGGGCGACATCGTCGTCGACATCGCCTGCGGCCACGGGGATTCGCTCCGCCTCTGGGTGGAGGCGTTCGGCGTAGCGCACGTGATCGGCGTGGAGCCAGATGCGGCGCTCGGCGCCGCGATCCGCGCGCGGGTGGCCGCCTGGGGACTCGGCGACCGCATCACCATTCACACCGCGACGGCCGAGTCGTTCGATCTCGCACGGATTGCGCCTGACGCCACTGCAATCGTCTGCGTGGACGCGGCGTATCACTTCCGGACGCGGGCGGCGTGGCTTCGCGGTCTCGCCGCCACCGTGGCTCCCGGGACACGGATCGGCTTCACCGACGTCGCGCTCCGTGAGGTGCCGGCGTCATCACGACTGCGGTGGTTCGCCGAGCGCGCCGGGATTCCCGCGGCGAACCTCTGGTCGATCGCCGAGATCCCCGAGGCCTTGCAGACCGCGGGGTTCGCGGGGGTCGACGTCACCGACATCGGTGCCGCGGTGATCGAGGGGTTCCGCGCCTTCGTGGCTCGCGCGCGGCTGCGGTGGCTCCGTCGGCCGCGATCAGGCGGATGGGCCCTGCTCGTGACGGCGTGGATGCTCGGTCAGATGCGTTTGGCGCTCACGATGGTCGCTATCAGCGCGCGCACGCGCTAGCGAATCGCGGGAAGCGGATACGCCGGCCGGAGCGCGGTGAGGTAGTCGCCGAAGAGGGCCTTGGTCGCCGTGAACTCCTGCTGCACCTTGGCGCGGAAGGGCGCATCAGTCGCGAAGTCGTGCAGCAGTGCCGCCATCGCCATCGCGTCGATGCGGAAGCCGGTGTGGCCGATCTCGTTGAGCGCGTCGGCCTCCATCTCGTACGTGTGGAAGCCGCCGCTCGAGGTGTAGGCGCTGAAGCCCACGCCGGGGAGGTCGCGCGAGACACTGCCCGTCTCCTCCCACCCCTGCGGCTTCTGCGGCTCCGCCTTCACGCGCGTCGCGCCGTACTTCTGCACGTAGGCGAAGGCGACCTCGTTGAGCGCCCCCACCGAGATGCCGTCGCGCATACTGCCGTAGGGCTCGATGCTCACGCGCGTCCCGGTCGCGAGCGCGGCCGCGCGGGCGGCGTCATCCACCATCTGTCGCACCTGTGCCAGGTACACCTCGTCGGGATACCGGATGTAGAAGTCGGCGACCGCGCGATCGGGGACGACGTTCGGGGCCTTCCCGCCCTCGCTGATGATCCCCTGGATGCGCGCCTCGGGGCGGATGTTCTTCCGGATGCCGTCGACGTTCGTGAAGAAGCGCACGACGGCGGTGAGCGCGTCACGACCCTCCCACGGCATCATCTGGTGCGCCGGGGCACCGGTGAAGACGTACTTCACGCCGTCGATGTTCAGGCAGCAGGAGCCGAAGCCGGGCGCGGGGCGCTGCGTGTCGGTGCTCGAGTGCGAGCGCACGGCGATGTCGAGGCCGGCGAAGACGCCCCGCTCGTGCATCACCGTCTTCGACGGCGGCGGCATCATCTCCTCGGCCGGCGTCCCGATGACGGTGACGGTGCCCGGGGTGTTCGTGCGCGTGAGGAACTCCGCGACCGCGACCGCGGCGGCGAGGCCGACGGGGCCCTGGGCGCTGTGCTGGTCGCCGTGGTAATCGCGCACGGTGCCGCGGAGCGCGTCGTACTCGACGATGACGCCGAGGTTCGGGCCCGGGGTCCCCTTCCGGTAGGTGGCCTTGAAGGCCGTCGCGAGATCGGCGACGCCGACGGTGACGTCGAAATCGTGGGCGCGGAGCCAGTCGACGAGGACCTGCACCGACCGGCGCTCCTGAAAGCCGATCTCCGGGTGTCGGGTGAGGTCGTCGGACATCGCCTGCAGCTCGGTCTCCCAAAGCTGGCGCGTGCGATCCACCACGGCATCGCGCGTGGCGCTCCGTGCGGTGGTCAGTCGCCGGGCGAGGCCGGTGGCGTCGATCGTCGTGCGGAGCTCGCCGAGTCGTCGCACCACATCCGCGGCGGCGGTGCGCTGGGTGGGCGTCTCCTGCGCCGCGAGGACCGGGGGCAGGACGAGGAGCGCGAGCGCGATGAGGCCAAGGCGGCAGAGAGGCATCGGTAATCCAGGAGAGGCCGCGGAGAACGGCCGGATGGGAATGGCCTGCTACGCGAGGTCGATGGTGAAGCGGACGTCGAGGCCGTCGGTGTCGGCGAGCGTTTCGGCGCGGACCCGGACCTCGACGCCGAACTGCCGGGCCGATCCGCTGATGAGCCCCTCGGAGAGGTGGCCCATCCGGCGCGGGCTGCTGTAGCGGAGGACCAGACGCGACAGCGTGCGCGACTCCGTGCGGAAGGTTGGCAGTTCGGCGTCAGGATAGAGCTTTCGCACCTCGATATGGATGTGCGCCTCGATGCTCTCGAGGAAATCGAAGAGGTTCGTCGCCCGGCGATAGAAGTCAGGGAAGTCATGCGCGAAGGTGTCGCTCAGTCGATCACCGAAGGCGCGCACCAACGCGTCGGCGGGGACGCCTGTCCGCTCGGCGAGGGTCCCGACCATCGCCACCATCTCGGTGTGGCTGTACGTGCCGACCGAGGTGTAGGCGCCACCGCTCGGCAGCTCGTTGGCTTCGATGATGTCGTCGGCCATCTCGGGGCCGAACTTCTCGGTGACGAAATCGAGGAAGTGGGTGAACACCATGCCTTTCATGCCCGTAACGTTACCTCGCCGAGCAGGGCGCGCTATACTGCACGGGATCCGATGCCCGCCGCCGCCACGTCCTCCGCGACTCCGCCGACCCTCCTGATCGTCGACGACACCCCGTCGGCCCGGTTGGTGCTCCGGAGCTTCTTCGCCCCCACCTGTCACGTCCTCGAGGCGGCGACCGGGGAGGAGGCGCTGCGACTCGCCGCGACGGAACCGGTGGACCTCGTCCTGCTCGATGTGGTGCTGCCGGACCTCGATGGCCTGACCGTCGCGCGACGGATCCGAGCCCTGCATCCCGAGGCCGTCCTCCCCATCCTCCTCGTGACCGCCTTCGTCGACCGGGCGCAGCGACTCGCGGGACTCGAGGCCGGAGTCGATGACTTCCTCGCCAAACCGGTTGACCTCGGCGAGCTGGAGCTCCGGGTGCGGGGGTTCCTGCGGTCGCGGGCGCTTTGGATGGAACGTGAGGCGCTCCGGCGTGCGCTCCTCGAGACTGACGCCAAGAAGGACGAGCTCGCAGCGATCCTCGTGCACGACCTGCGGAATCCGCTGGCGGGACTCCTCGCGAATCTCAAGCTCCTCGAGTTCGAAGCGCTCACGCCCGACATGAAGGAGTCCGTCGACGGAGCGACCGCCGCCGCCGACCGCATCAAGACACTGATCGATGATCTGCTGGAGGTGCGGGGGCTCGAGGCCGGGGTGCTGACGGCGGTGCGGATGCGGACCGCGGTGCGCCCCCTCGTCGAGGCGGTCGTTCGGGAGCTTGCCCCGGTGGCAACCGCGCAGGGGCTCTCCCTCGCGGCCGATCCCGTGGACGACCTCACCGTCGATCTCGACGCCGACCTGGTGCGCCGCGCGCTCGCGAACCTCGTGGTGAACGCCCTGCGCTATGCCCCCGACGGCGACACGGTCCGTGTCGGCGCGACGGCGGACGCCACGACCCTCACCTGCACCGTGCGCGACCGCAGCACCGGGCTGCCTGCCTCGGAGGCCTCCCTCCTCTTCGGGCGCTTCGGCGCGATCGAGCTCCGTCGACGTGGCGCCCGGCACGATATCGGCCTCGGCCTGCACCTCGCTCGCCTCGTCGCCGAGGCGCACGGCGGCCATCCGCTCCTCGCCGTGGATGCCGAGGGGACCACCCTCGGGATCGTTCTTCCCAGGTCCCAGCCCCTATGACCGACCAGATCGCCCCGTCCCGGCTCCGCGTCCTCCTCGTCGATGACGACCGGCCGATGCGTACCGCCCTCGCGCGGCTCCTCGAGCACGCCGGGTTCGCGCCGCTCACGGCTGGTTCCGTGGACGAGGCGAAGCGGGTGCTCGCGGCGGAGACGATCGACGTCATCGTCAGCGACATCAACATGCCGGGATCGTCGGGGCTGCAATTCCTGGCGGATGTCCGCGATCAGGATGCGAGCCTGCCCTTCATTTTGATGACGGCGGCCCCGCAGCTCGAGTCCGCGATCCTCGCGGTGAATCTCGGGGCGTTCCGGTACCTGATGAAGCCGGTGGATCTGGCAGAGCTCGAGGCAACGGTGCGAAAGGCGGGGCTCGCGCGGTCCTTCGCGCGCCTCCAGAAGGAGGCGCTCGATGCGGTGCGGTCCGAGGACGCCGCGCGCGCGACGGCGAGCCGACTCGTGGACGAGGCGATGGCAGGCCTCTGGATGGCGTGGCAGCCGATCACGAGCCACAAGGGGACGCAGCTCTTCGCCTTCGAAGCCCTCCTCCGCTCCGACGAGCCGCAGCTCTCGCAACCCGAGGTCTTCGTCACGTCGGCCCAACGGATCGAGCGGGGCCGCGAGCTCTCGCGCCGGATCCGTGCCCGCGTGGCGGAGAGCATCCCCGCCTTCCCGGAGGGTACGCTCGCCTTGGTGAACATCGTCGCCGAGGACCTCGCGGACCCGGACCTCGTGGATCCCGCGGCGCCGCTCTCCGCCTATGCCTCGCGCGTCGTGCTCGAGATCACCGAGCGGACGAAGCTCGACGCCTCGCTCAATCTCCCCACCCGCGTGAAGCAGCTGCGGGAGATGGGGTATCGCCTCGCAGTCGACGACCTTGGCGCGGGCTACTCGGGGCTCTCCTCGATCACCCAGCTCGAACCGAGCATCGTCAAGCTCGATATGTCGCTCATCCGCGACATCCACGAGAGCATGACGCGCCGGGCGGTCGTGGCGTCGATGGTGATCCTCTGCCAGTCGATGAACATCCAGATCATCGCCGAGGGCGTCGAGAAGGTGGAGGAAGCGGCGGCGCTCTGGGACCTGGGAATCGAGCTCACCCAGGGGTATCTGTTCGGTCGGCCGCACCGCGAGATCCGCTGGCGGCCCGTCGGGTCCACCTGATGCGGATGACGACGCCCCGCTTGTGAACGGCGGCGGCGCGGCTCAGATGACCGGGGCGTCGAGCGCGGCGCGCACCTTGTCGGCCAACTGCGCTGTCGTGAACGGCTTGTCGAGCACCTGACTGCGCTCGGTCGCGAGCCGACTCCGCAGGTCGGGGTCATCGATGTAGCCGCTCATGAAGAGCACCCGCAACCCGGGGCGCTGCCGCCGGAGGCGATCGGCGACCTCAATCCCGGTGAGGTCGGGCATCCGGATGTCGGTGAGCAAGAGGTCGAGGCGATCCGCCGCCTCACCGAGGGCGAGGGCCTGTTCGCCGCGTCGGGCCTCGAGCACCTCGTACCCCAGAGACTTGAGCAGGCGACAGACGAGCTTGCGGACGCCGTCCTCGTCCTCTGCCACGAGGATACGCTCGGTCCCGCGGACGAGGGCCTCGCCGGCGGACCCGCTGGTGGAGGGGCGCCGCGCGGGCTCCGCCACTTGGGGGAAGTGGATCGTGAAGGTGGTGCCGCGACCTTCCTGGCTCTGCGCCTGGACGTGCCCCTGCGCCTGCGTCACGATCGCATACACCGTGGCCAGCCCGAGGCCGGTGCCCTGCCCTGCGGGTTTGGTGGTGAAGAAGGGTTCGAAGATCCGGCCGAGCACCGCCGGGGACATTCCGGTGCCCGTGTCGCTCACCACGAGGCGTGCGTACTGGCCGGGCGGGAGATCGACGCGTGCGGCCGCAGCCGCGCCGAGGACGTCCGACTCGAGAAGAATGCGGAGCGTACCGCCGGTGGGCATCGCGTCACGCGCGTTGACCACGAGGTTGAAGAGGAGCTGATCCAGTGCACCGGGATCGATCCGCACATTGAGGACCTCGGTGGGCAGATCGAGCGCGACGGTGATCCGCTCGGAGAGGAGCCGACCGAAGAGCACACTCGACTGGCGGATCGCCTCGGCGAGCTCGAGCACGCGCGGCTCCACGACGGTCCGGCGGCTGAAGGTCAGGAGCTTTCGGGTCAGATCGGAGCCGCGCTTCACCGCGCCCAGCAGCTCGTCGATCATCGCCACGCGTTCCGGCATCGCCGCGAGGTCGGTCCGGAGCACCTCGGCGATACCGGTGACGACCGTGAGGAGGTTGTTGAAGTCGTGGGCGACGCCGCCGGCGAGGAGCCCGACCGCCTCCATCTTCTGCGAGTGGCGGAGCTGGTCCTCCACCCGCTTCATCTCGGTCACATCGAGCCCCGCGCCGATCAGTCGCGTCACCTGGCCATCGGCGTCCTTGATGGGGGCGATGGTCCGACGGAAGTGACGGAGTTCTCCCGCCTTTGTCGTGAAGGACTCGTCGAACTCAACGGCCACACCGGTGGCGGCGACCTGTCGAATGAGTGTATCGCGTTCGCGAATGACCTCTTCCGGCAACCCACGCCGGACCCCGTAGTCGCGATTGCTCTTCCCGATGATCCACTCGCGGATCGTCGGGTCGGCGATCGCCGCAGGATTCACGTAGGTGTAGACCCCATTCGAGTCGAAGATGCCGAGTTGGAAGGGGAGTCGATCCAGGACCGTCTGGTAGATCTGCTGAAGCCGCGTCGTCTCGCTGGTCGACTCGAGGAGCTGCGCCTGGAGACCGGAGGCCTGACGGGCGAGGACCTGATTCAGATCGTAGAGCTCGCGCGACTTGGTCTCCAACAGCCGCTCCGCCTCACGGCGCGCCTTCTGCTCGCGGGCGAATCGACGCTCGAGCCGGTGCACCTGTGCCTGCAGACGCGCATCACCCGCGGCCGCGAGCCGCGCCCGCAGCTGGAACTGCTCGATCCGCGGTGCGGCGAGCCGCGCAATCGCGGTGAAGACCGTCTGATGCCGCGTGGTGAAGAACCCGGCGAGGCTGTGCTCGCTATCGATCACACCGACCACCTCGCCGTCGACGATGATCGGCACGGTCAATTCGGAGAGGCGGGCGACGTCGTCGGAGATGTAGTCGGGATCGACGCGGACGTCAGGGACGAGCGCCGGTTCCCCGCTGCGCACGACGCGGCCCACGATGCCCTGGCCGATCGGGATCTCGATCGGGGCCTTGATGGTCCGGCCCTCCGGATTCTTCGGGCCGTACGCCGCCGCCTGGACACAGACCCCACGCGCCTGATCGACGAGGTAGATCACGACGTCCTCGAGGTGCATCGTGCCGAGGGCCTCGTGCGCCACGGCCCAGAGCACTTCCTCGATGGTCTGCGCTGCGGCGAGCCCCTCGGCGAGCTTGGTGAACGCCACCACATCGCGAGGGGAGAACTCGCGCCCCCCGTCCTTCAACATCGCCGCGAGGGTGCGCTCCGGACACATACCGAATCCTACCCGAACCAGCGGACCGGAGCCAACGATGCCGTTCGGATCAGTACCGTCCGAGGTCACGGGCGGAGACGACCGGTCGTCGGTATCCCGCCGCGCGCAGCTCCGCGAGGAGGCCCTCGTCGTCGGTGCCCCAGTACAACTGGTGATAGAGAACCAGCGCGCGGGGGGCGGCCCGGGTTGCGAGAGGAGCAAGCTCGGTGGTCGAGGTGTGCGCCCGCGCGTGATACGCCTGCCACGCGGGCGGACGGGTGCGGAAGCGATCGGCCGAATAGACCTCGTGGACGAGGAGGTCGCAGCCGTTGCAGGCGGCGACGACGGCATCGCTCGCGCGGGTGTCGCCGGAGATGACGATGGAGCGGTCGGGGGCGTCGAAGCGATAGCCGAGGGCGACCTCCCAGTCACCGTGCGGAACCGCGAAGGCAGTGACGGTGACGTTCCCGTCAGCTCGCACCTGGCCCGGCGCGATCTCGTGCACCCGCACCTGATGTCCCACCTCGTTCGCGGGTTCCAGACCGTCGATGCGGTTCCGGATGTCGGCGGCGTAGGCGGCGAGGAGATGGTTGACCATCGCCTGCGTGCCCGGCGGGCCATAGACCTCGAGCGGGACGTCGCGCTCAAGGGTCCAGGCGGAGAGGATCACATCAGGGAGGCCGACGGTGTGATCGGAGTGGAGATGCGTGAGAAAGAGGACGCGCAGATTGCGCGGGAGGAGCGCCGTGTCCCCGTGCATCTGCGCCGCGGCGGCCGCGCGGCGCACGATGCCGGGCCCCGCATCGACGAGATACGAGCGCCCCTCGCGCACGACGGCGACGGCGGGGCCGCTGCGCTCGGGGTCGGCGTTCGGCGTGCCGGTCCCGAGCATCACGACGGCGGTCGGTTGGGCGGGGAGGACGACCGCTACGGCGAGGAGCAGGAGGAGGAGTCGCATCGGTCTCAGGACCAGAGGAGCACGGCCCCGCAGGGGCTCGCGCTGACGGTGGTGAACTCCACGGGGACACGAGACGCGGACGAATACACCTCGACCGTCCGAGCGTTGAGCAGCATCCCGCGCAGCTCCCAGCCCGAGAGATTCGAGAAGCGGATGCCATCGACCCAGACCTCGGCGCGGCAGCGCTCGCCGCCGAAACCACGCATCATCGGCACGGGGTCATCCTGGATGATCATCCGTCCCGTGTCGACCCGCCCGGACGAGAGTGTGACCCCCGGGATCCGCGCCCAACCGATGGCGGAGAAGGCGAGCGCCCGCGCCTCGTCGCCCGCGATGACATACCCGTTGCCCGCGCGCACGCGGCGCTGTATCCCCGCGAGGCGTGCGTCAGGCGCCTGCCCGACGACCGCGACGGCCGGGAGCAGGGTGACGAATCGGTCGAGAGTGATCGGGAGCGTCGTCACGGCACCTGGCGCGATGTCGACCACCACTTCCTGCGGCTGGCGCCCAAGGGCCCGGACCGCGACGGTCTGCGTCCCCGAGGGGACGTCGTCGATCACCACACGGCCGGTGAGATCGGTGGTATCCGCCCAAGCGGTCCCGCGGAGCCCGACGATGGCACGACCGACCGATGCCCCCGACGGGTCACGCACCACGACGGCGAGGTGCCCGAGGCCGGCGGGGCGCGGCGGAATCGGGGGCGCATCCCCATCGCCCGCCATCATCGCGCTGGCGGGATCGGTGAGGCTCACGCGCAGGTCGCGCCGGGCGACGCCGACGGAATCGAACGTGAGCGCGACCGGGCCGGTGCGCTGCCCACCGGAGGTGGCGACGAGCGTCAACGCGATATCCGTCGGCACACCGCAGAGCTGATAGCGACCGTCCGCCGCGGTGGTGTCGGTCGCGACGTACATCGTCTCGCGCGCTCGTGCCCCGCCGAGCGCGAGCTCGAACCAGCGCACTTCGACCACGGCGCCTTCAAGGGGCGCATCCGGCGCCGCCGCGCGCACGGTCCCGGTGAGGATCAGCGTCGACGGCTCCGGTGGTCGGCGACAGAGCAGCAGACTGGCCCCGTGGATGGACGGGGTCGTGAGATGGACCATCGTCGACCGACCGGCGATGAGCTCCACCCGCCGACCGGGCGCGGAGAGATCGAGCGAGTCGAAGGTCGGATGGAAAAACCCGACGATGTGCGGTCCGGCCGGGAGGTCGGACATCGTAAATCGCCCACGGCGATCGGTGAGCGCGGTGCGGTCGGTGCCGTGGACGACGACCGTCGCCCCGGCCAGCGGCCGATGGGAGAGTAATGAATCGTGCACCACGCCCCGCAGCGTCGCCTGGGCCGGCAGCACGGCCGCCGAGGCGAGCAACACGACGAGGGTAGCGAGGACACGGCGGGGGTAAGGCATCGGGAGGCTCCGACGGGACGTCAATCCAACGACGGCCAATCGTAGCGCTCCCGTGCCGGGGACGCGACTAGCGCCCCCACCCTCCCGCCGGCACCCCGTGCCGCCAGCGCATCGTGACGCGCCAGTCGGGCGCCGTCTCGCTCGCGCCGCGATCGAATGCGAGGGTCACCGCCTCCTCACCGGCCAGCGCGACCCCCATTCCGATCCCGAGGCTGTAGCGCGGATCGACCTGCGGGATCACCGCGGTTGCCGCCTCCCACCGCAGCATCGCGGAGAACCGCCCCATCTCGCCGAAGGTGCGTCCGATCGTGAACCGACCGGTGACGAGGTCGTCGAGGGTGAGATCGGGGAGATCACCGAGCCACCAGTAGCCGAAGTCAGCGACGGCGAACGAACGGTTCCCCATCGCCGACCAGTGGAGCGCGGCGCCGACGTCGGTGGCCCCCGTACCGACCCCCGTCTCCACACCCGCCGCGGGCACCTTCACGGCGCCGACGACGCCGATGCGCACCCCGCCGTCGTCGGTGCGTGCGAGATCGGTCCCGATGGTGAACGTCGGGTCGGCGAGGGTGGTACGGTACGCCTCCGCCGGGAGCGGGACCGCGGCCTCACCCACACGCCCGGCGAGCGCGGCGGCGGCCGGTCCGCCCACAGGGATCGGCATCCCCGCGACCCAGGCCACCGCCGTCGCGTTCTGCCGGATCAGCGGCACCTCGACGCCGAGTCGCCAGCGGTCCGCGTCGAGTGTGAGACCGCCGGTGAGGGCATAACTCGTGACGCCGCGCGTGAAGAGGTAGTCGCCGCTGGCCGTGATGGCCGTGACACTCGCCTCGAGGCGCTGCGCGGGGAGCGGCAGCGCACTGAGCATCAGAACGGCACCCGCGAGTCGGAGGACGACGGTCGGCATGCCCCAAGGTGCGTCGACGTCGTGGCGGGGCGGCGTCAGCGGGATCCCCCGACCGCACCAAGGGTTGCCCGACACCCCACGCCGGGTGAGCGGGGGACGCCCATATCTTTCAGGGCGCGCCGCGTGGCGCCTCGGTCACCTTCCGCCCCCGGAGCCGCTTGTGTCCCGTCATCCCCTCCTCGCCATCGGTCTCCTGCTGACCGCGCGCCTCGTCGCTGCGCAGGGCCACGAGCATCGCCCCGGGATGTCGCATGAGATGCCGACGCGCGAGGCAGGACGAGACGCCGCGCCGTCGACGACGCGCACCGCCGCCACGGCGACCGAGACGGGACAGGGTGCCTTCGCCGCGATCGCCGAGATTGTCCGGTTGCTTGAGGCCGACCGCACCACCGATTGGTCGAAGGTCGACCTCGAGGCGCTGCGGCAGCACCTCATCGACATGGACGATCTCACCCTGCGCAGCGTGGTGCGCGCCGAGGCAGTCCCTGGAGGGGCGACCTTTACGGTCACCGGCACGGGCCGCGTGCGGGACGCCATCCGTCGGATGGCTCGTGAGCACGGGATGATGATGGCGGGGAACGGATTGACCTGGGAGACGGCGGAGATCGCCGAGGGGGTCCGCGTGACGGTGCGGGCCTCGTCGCCCACGGACGCGCGCGCCGTCGCGCGGATTCGCGGCCTCGGCTTCATCGGCCTGATGACGGTCGGTGAGCATCACACCATGCATCACCTCGGCGTCGCCCGCGGGACGATGCGGCACTGAGCCGGAGGGCGCGCGTGACGGACCTCTCCAATCTCCTCGTCATCGCGGCGACCGCGCGCGAGCTCGCGCCCGCCGACGGATGGCGCACGCTCGTCTGCGGCGTCGGCCCCGTCGAGGCAGCGGCCGCGACGGCGGCCGCGATCACCACGCGACGGCCGCGGGCGATCGTGCACGTCGGCATCGCCGGTGCACGACGCGCGAGCAGCCTGATCCCACCCGCGCTCGTGATCGGCCGCGTCGCGCGCTACAGCGATCTCGCCGCGGCGGCGGCGTGGGCGCCCGTCGAACTCGCGCCAGCGGCATCGCTCGTCACCGCCGCACGTCAGGCGCTACCCACGGCGGTGTGTCTCCCGATCGGCACCAGCGCCGCGGTCGGTGGCACGACGGGCATGGATGGAATCGATGTGGAGGCGATGGAGGGGTTCGCCGTCCTCCGCGCCGCAGCGATGGCCGGGGTGCCGGCCATCGAGGTGCGTGCCATCTCGAACGCCATCGAGGAGCCCGACCGATCCCGGTGGGCGTTTGAGGAAGCCTTTGCGGCGATCACCGCGGCCACGCCGGCACTCGTTGTAGCGATTGCTGCAGCGATTGAGGGTGAGACAGCCGGCGCCGAGGCGAGCGGCAGCGCGTTGCGCGCACCCGGCCAGTCGGAGCGTCTCACGTGACGGCGCTCACCTTCGGCTACTCGCCCTGCCCCAACGACACCTTCGCCTTCCACGCGCTCGCGCACGGGTTGGTGGAGACGCCGGTGCCGGTCACCCCGGTCCTGCTCGACATCGAGGAGCTGAATCGGCGCGCGCACGAGGGCGACTTCTCGCTCACGAAGCTCAGCGTGGGCGCCTTCGCCGCCGTGGGCGATCGCTACCGCATGCTCCGCAGCGGTGCGGCGCTCGGCCACGGGGTGGGACCGCTCGTCGTCGCGCGCGAGGCGATCTCCCTCGAGGCGGCGGCGCGCGGCCCAATCGCGATCCCGGGGCGTGAGACGACGGCCTATCGGTTGCTCCGCCTCGCCGCGCCCGAATTGGGCGAGGTCATCGAGATGCGCTACGACCGGATCCTACGGGCGGTCGCCAGCGGTGAGGTGGCGGCGGGGCTGATCATCCACGAGAGCCGGTTCACCTACGCCGAGCACGGGCTCGTGCGCGTCGTCGACCTCGGCGACTGGTGGGAACAGTCGACGCGGCTCCCCGTGCCGCTGGCCGGCATCTGCGCGCGCGCCGACCTCGACCCGACGCTCGTCACCGGGCTGGAGCGCGCCATCCGGGCGTCGGTGCAGTACGCCTTCGACCATCCCGAGGCGAGCCGCGCCTACGTGCGCGCGCACGCGCAGGAGTTGAGCGACGCTGTCTGCGATCAGCACATCGCGTTGTACGTGAACGCGCACAGTCTCGACGTCGGTGCGGACGGGCTCGCCGCGATCGCGCGGCTCACGACGGCGGGGTGAGCGGGCCCCGCTGCGAGGCACATCCCGCACTTCGTCGCCTCACGGTATGTTGGAGTTATGACCTCCCGTCGCGACTTCCTCGCTGAGGCCTCGCGCCTCGCCGCCGTACTCGGCGTCTCCCCGTTCCTACTGCGTGCGCTGGAACAGCTCCCGCTCTCGCCGGGCCCGCTGCTGCAGCGCGCCATCCCGAAGAGCGGGGAGCGCATCCCCGTGATCGGGCTCGGCAGTTCCGCCACCTTCGCCGAGGTGGCACGTCGCGAAGACGTGACGGCGCTCCGGGCGGTGCTGCAGACGTTGGTGGAGGGCGGCGGACGCGTGTTCGACACCGCGCCTGGATACGGGGCCTCAGAGGAAGTGGCGGGCGGCCTCGTGAATGAGCTGGGGGTGGCGGACCGGATGTTCTGGGCCACGAAGGTGAACGTCGCCGGTCGGCGTGGCGGCACCGCTGATCCTGCGGCGGCACGGGCGCAGATCGAGCAGTCCCTCGCGCGGCTGCGGCGTCCGTCGATCGACCTGATCCAGGTGCACAACATGGGGGACCCCGCGACGCAGCTCCCGATCGTGCGGGAGTTCCAGCGCGCGGGGAAGGTGCGGTACGTGGGGATCTCCACGACCTTCCCGAACCAGTATGCGCAGCTGATCGAGGTGATGCGGAATGAGCCGCTCGACTTCATCGGCGTCGACTACGCCGCGGACAACCGGGACGTGGAGGAGGTGATCCTCCCGCTGGCAATGGAGCGGAAGATTGCCGTGCTCGCGTATGCGCCGTTCGGCCGGACGAGCCTCTTCCGAAGGGTCGCGGGGCAGCAGCTCCCGGCGTTCGCGGCCGAGTTCGATGCGAGCACCTGGGCGCAGTTCTTTTTGAAGTTCACCCTCTCGCATCCCGCCATCACCGCGGCGACGCCAGCGACGAGTCAGGCGAAGAACATGCTCGACAATCTGGGCGGCGGCGTGGGCCGTCTGCCGACGGCGGAGCACCGTCGGCAGATCATCGCCTTCATTGATGCGTTGCCGGCGCCACCGCCGCGGGATCTATCCAGAACGGCTCCCAGTGATGCCCGTCAGGATCCCGGAAGCTCCACTGATACATGAAGCCGTGATCCTGTGGCGGCATCGCGGCGCGGCCCCCATTCGCAATCGCCGCACCGACCATCGCATCCACGGCGTCACGACTCTCGCAGGTGATGGCGACGAGGGCCCCTGTCACCTGCTGTG